>Ga0099364_10009475_pt1 | contig 13506 bp, 4 predicted proteins | sample TergutTh196P3_FD_73070 | JGI IMG/M metagenome (GOLD analysis project Ga0099364, IMG submission 73070) | Microcerotermes parvus P3 segment gut microbial communities from Pointe-Noire, Republic of the Congo - Th196 P3 | ecosystem: Host-associated > Arthropoda: Insects > Digestive system > Gut ...
TTTTTTATTTGTTAAGTAAAACCTCGTCGATGTATAGGTTAATCGCAACAAAAAAGATGAGAAAGAATAAATTTTTTATCAGACCAGCGGTCGCCAATATTGGCGGGGCAATGGAAGCAGAGACCATTTCAAAACACGGGCGGAAGTCGAAAAGCCAGACGAGTAGAGGAAACGATGTCAAAAATTTTTAGATATATATGAAAAAAATAAAAATATTATTGTATATCAGTTTAATCGCAGCAATTGCTGTTGGCATGACGCTAGTATCTTGTTCAAAAGATGGAGGCAACGATGATAACGCCAATAAAGGCGGATATCTTACAATAACAGGGTTATCGGAATTTGAGGGTAGATATGTTTTTGCTAGCTCTGTCGCATCTCCTTATATAACAATGATAAATAATGTTGGGGGAAGAGGAGTCAAAATTAATAATGGCGTGGCAAAAGATAGGTTAGGACAAATGGGCGATTCACCTTATTCAGGAAATGACAATGCGAGTGCAATAAGAGTTAGAATATATGAAGTAGCTGAAATAGAAAGGTACGCGGATCCGCATGTGCGCTCATCATTCCTCAATGTTTCGTTTAGAAATGGTAACGCAACCATAGACGCTTCGGGTGCCACGTGGACTGAATATGGTGAATAAAAAAGTTGCTATTAGTTAGTAAGTAATAAAAACGAAAGAAGAGTTTACAATGTTTCTGTTGTATATTTCGTATATTTATTTCTAATGGCAGGTTAGTAGGTAATAATAAGTTTGTAAAACAGTAAGAATTTCATTATTACATACATACGTACGTATTAAAACGGCAAAATCTGAAAAATGGTTTTGCTGTTTTTTTTACCACAAAGGCGCACGAAGTGTTTTCACGAAGGCGCACGAAGTGTTTTTTGTGCGCCTTTTTGAGATGCCTTTGTATTTTCCGTATGACATTTGAGAAAGATTTTTTCGCTCTAATCTCAAATAAATTTACTATTTTTTCGTTTGTTAGGAATAAATTGAACTAAAAAATGAATGAATGCAATAACAAAACATAAGGACGAACTTCAGTTCACTGATACAGAGCAGGAAGACATTATGTTTTCGAAAGTTTCTCAAATTATAGAAAAAAGAAAATTTAATGCAGTTTCGATGGCAAATAGTCAGATTGTTTTGATGTTCTGGGAAATAGGCTCATACATTAATTCTGTTATTTTGGGGATGGAGCGTGCAGAATACGGTAAGAAGATTTTGTCGACAGTGTCGACAAAATTGGTAGAAAACTACGGAAAGCCTTTCGTAGAAACCAATTTGTATCGAAGAAAGCATTGATGAAACGGACGATAAAGATTAAACCGTGTAGGCGTAGCGCAACACGGGGTATCACAATCTACTATTAAGTTATTTATAAAATGACGTAAATTTTGTCATCCAAGTAGGGATGTTATGTCGGTAGAAAACAGATATATGCGCAAAACGGCGTGCCGTTAGGTACGCAATATTTTTTAACGATATTCCGTACCTAACGGCACGGTGAAAGCATGTCGTGTATTTTTTGTTTTCTACCGATATTTTGTCCCTAACGGGACAACTCCCCAAATATGTACGTCTTTTTAACATTAACTTTACACTACCCTGCACCTTGCACCCTGCACCGTTCACCGTGTACCGTGTACCGTGCACCGTTAAGGCAAACAATACAACACCCCTCCCGCACTTCCTACGCTTGCGTTACTTTGGAATTGTAATGTTCCGCAGTTGGTGTAGATTTTTTTGGCGTCGGGGTTGTAGGCTTTTAGGGTTATTTGCTCGCCTGAGACTACTTGGCTGTAGATGGTCAGGTGGCAAAGGTAGATGTTTAACGCGGGCTCAAAGGATAGATTCGCTTTGCCGCGACACACATCGCCTACAAAGGCGCCTAATTCGGTTAGGACGTTGGCGCTTATTACGTTGTCAAAGGCTATTTGAGTTACGTAGGTCATACTGTATTCGTAATTTTGTAGGTTTACTACTTCCCAGCCGGTTTCTTCAATGCCTGGGTCTTTCTTTCCGTCATTACAGGTTGTTAGTAATGCTATGGCTAATAATGCCGTTAGGACGGTTTTTAATATTTCTTTATTGAATTTCATTATTATAATTGTTTATTGTTATACTATTAATTCTATTCTGCATTGTTTATTTTAAACGCAATAGACGCAAAGAATTTTCGCAAGGAACGCAAAGAATAAAACATTCAATTGCGACCTTTGCGGAAAACCTTTGCGACTTTTGCGGTTAAAATATTTTTTCATTTATTTTTACTTACTTACTTACTTACTTACTCTTTTTTTTACTAAGATTTTCAAGATTTTATAAGATTAATAAGATTATTTCTTTTTCTTATTTACTTATTCACTTATTTACTCATTCACTCATTCACTTATTCACTGTTTAACTAATTTAATTGTTTCGTTGTTAATTTTTACAAAATATACGCCGTTCTCTAAGTGTGAGATGTCGATTTTCACGGGACATGGGACATGGTTCGCGGGACATGGTTCGTGGTGGACGAGGCGACCTGCGATGTCGAATATTTCTATATCTATAACAATGGGGCATGCCCCATTGTCATTGTTTACGGTGATTGTAAATTTTCCCGTTGTCGGATTTGGGTATATTGTTAAATTAACGTTGTCGTTTGTTAACAATAACGGTTCGTCTATTGTGCCTATGGTTGCGTTGCTTTTGAATGTTATTAGTTGGCTCAATGGCGTTTCGGTATTGTTGTCTAATAAGGTGAATGTTATTGTTTCGTCTTTGCTGTCGGCAAATACGGGCAAAAAGAATAGTTGCTTTTCGTGCAAAGTGTATATTTGCGAGCGCCCGCGCTCTTGTCCGTTGATTTTTGCTATTAGTATTGCTGCTTCTGAAACTTCTGCATCGGTCAAAATTACTTCACCAATTATTGAAAGGTTGCTCTCATATTTGGGCGCAATTTCGTTGTTTTTGTTGTTTTGTCCTGTATTGATAGCGCTTTTTGCTTGTGATGCCATCACGTTTGGATAAAAGAACGTTCTTGCTTGTGCCGCTTTGTACATATAGCCAACGTCAGGTTGCATAAAATCGAGGCTTCCTACCCAGCCGTAAGTGGCGTCATATACTGCAAAAGTAAATTGACCTTTAATAATATCACCGGGAGTTGCGTTAAGTCCTGCGAGGGCTTCGATGGTTCGCATATTCGACTGCGGAGTGAATGCTATCCAATTCCATCCTTGTACAAGGCTTATTTGCGTTGTTTGTGGGTCGATTTTTTCGCCGGACATTGAAATAGCGTTGTTACCATCCATCCTTACCATATACATTTCGCGGTTGTTAAAGCCTTGATCGTTAAGCGTTCCATTGGTCCATACGCCGTTTTCGTAACGACTGAAGGTCTGCTGTGACTTTATTTCAACAGCGTTAGAAATACCTTGCATAATGGTGTTAGCATTTTGCAAACTTGGCGAGTTTACGTTCAGAGAAATCCAATTCCAACCTGTTGAAAGTGGTATGATATTCAGCAATTGACCCGTTGTTTCAAAGAGGATTGGATCAGAAGGCGTTCCGATAAGCGTATTTGCCTTAAAAGTAACTTCTAACGGACGGACGGGCGCATAAATTTGTCCACTACTCGCTTCCCAAATCCTAAATTCAATTGCTTTGTCTTCGGTTGAATAATAGACGTTTAGCATTGCTTGCCAACTGTCATTCAAAGGGTTGTGTCTTGGACTTGCTACACCAACGCAAATTCCGTCAATAAATGCGGCAACCATATCATCTTCATCGTTTGAAAATATATCTTCAATTCTTAAAAGCCCTATCAGCGACATTGAATTTTCGTAGTCATTAGGATTAACATACCAATTAGGACGTTTACCTGTAACTTTAACGTTTACGGGCAAAATTTCAACTACATCGTTTGCACTTGTAATTCTAATTGCCGTTTCATAATTTCCGACATTAATACCTTGAAAAACAGTAAACTGCAGGTCTCTCGAAGCCTGTGGCGACAGATTTCCTGTACTATTGCTTACACGTAACCACAAAGGTAAATTTTCGATGACGTAACTAATATTTGTACCGCCCGTGTTAGTGATAGTTGCTGTAAATGAGACCGCTTCGCCTGCTTCCATAGTTATATAAACTGGGTCAGTTTCCCATCTGAGCGGGCTTCGGTTTACGAATGCCGTCCAAAGTTCCGTATTACTTTCGTTGTTGCGCATATCAAGGACTTCTTTTGCGGTGATATTCAAGATACAACCTTCTACGCGTGCAAAATAGTCAGGGTCAATTGTGAGAACAATTTTTCTGTCCGATGCCGTAAATTCAAAGGGAACATCTTCTATGGGACGCACATCTTTCACAGCCACTGCAATATCTGAAATTATGGCAGTTCCCGCTGTGGTGTTGTCGTCCGTCATATTTTTGTTGGTCGATGTAACGACAATCAGTCCGTTTGATAGTTTTGTGTATGTTTCAAAAGGATAGTATGCCATTAAACCGGGTTCGGCACCGCACAATTTACTGTTTTTGTGTAACATAATGTTATCAAGCGTCAATGCACTGTTCCAAATACGGATTTCATCAAAATAACCGTCAAAAAATTGGTCGAAGCTGTTATTATTATACCTTGCGCCAAAATAGAAGTTCCTGCTTGAGAACGTACCTGCCATCTCTTCTGTAAAAGAGGCAGTATTTTCACCGTCAATGTATATACTTAACCTAACATTGTCCACACCTTTTCTAACGGAAACAGCGACGTGATGCCATTGTGTATCCATCAGATTTTGGGACGTTAAAGATTGAAGTGGCGTTCCGTCAATAGTGTATAATGTAATTCCACCTGTTTCGTCTATTGCTGCATATACTTTTTCTACACAGAACAGTGTTTTATCGGCTACAATTTGGTTAGTTTCACTGCGGAACCAAAATTCTATAGTAATATCTCTAAAATCGTTCAAGGGGTAGGTCGCTGTTGGAACAGAGAAGTAGTTGCTGCCCGAAGTCTGCATTGCATAACCAGACGGATATATATACCAATCTGTATCTAACATAAGATGCCTCATTCTTGCTCTGTCACGTGCGATGTCGCCTTGACCTTCATCCATAATCCAATAACCAATTAAACCATATTCGTTTCCTCTTTTAGCGGTGCTTTTTTCGGATGTAACATCTGTAAAAAAGCGTTCCACACCGTAGAAGTGAAGTTGCGACACTGCGCCGCTAAAACCACTATTCATACTCTGATTATTACCAACAAACAACCTTCCTTGCGTTGCAGGCGCAGTATATAAAGGCTGCTCAACGAATAGATAATTATCAGTTGCACCCTCAAATTGATATACCGACACGGTGTTATTCTCTCTGTCATAGCATAAAGCGATATATTTCCACGTTTCATCTTTTGCAATAGCGGTGGAAGAAGTATAAGTTTCATTAGCAATTTTCAGTATAGCGTTTCCGTTGGTATTAAATCCGAGCGAAATAAAGTTTTCCTGTGCGCCGAATGCAAACAGCGTACCCTCAGTTCTTAATGCCGTACCGTTTTCGTTTAGGTCGGTTTTAAACCACGTTTCAATAGCGAATGAACCGCTTGTGAAAATTGGTAGTTCGGTGTGTGCCGACTGTATTCCGCCAGTAAATTCGAGTCCAACGTTTGGTTCGGCTATCTCTTGTGCGTTCAAAACTCCCGATATAGAGAAATTATTTTTCGTTAACATACCTGTTTGTATATCTTTGTTGTATGTAATAGAAATTTCGTCCCCAATATCGAGTATTCCGTTAGTTGGCGAAGGTAATCCTAATGGTCTTGGGGGATTAACATCTTTCCAGCCTTCAATAGCGTCCGTATAGTAGAACGATAGCGGGTCTCCGATAATAATACCATCTACTGCATTAACCGATGTAATCATCGCTCTGATTTCATATTCACCGTCAGGGTCAATCATTTTCCAAGGATAATAGATAACAGGTCTTGTTCCAATATCTTCTTTTATACCTTGCGCATTTTCGTATAAATGAGACGGATAGAAAGTCATTATCGTATTCCAGTCGGGCGATGCCACAGACCTGTATTGCAAACGTATATAGCCAAAATTAGGGAAATTAATGTCATAATCAGCAATTGCAACCATAAGTGTATCACCTGTTGGATTATCAGCGTTCAGTATCCAATTTGGGCGCGGCTCGTTAATAGCGACGTTACTGACGGCGGGAATAAATTCAACCGAGAATTTCGCTAAATCAAACGCCCCTTCATAAAAGTCGTCGTCAGGTTGACATTGAGAGCGCAAAATAAGAGTAATATCTTCGTAAATATCAGCGGTGCCTTTTTCTACGGTAAGCGTTTTGAGCAAAGTTTCACCCGCTCTGACAAAAAAGAGTCGTCCGTTTCCGATAGGACCACCGTCAATTTTTAGAATAGCACCGTCCGGGTTAGTAGCCTCATCAACAATAAGTTGGTACCAGATGTCGTCATCTGTTTCACTTTCGTTTTCGAGAGCAATAGAAAATAGTGCTTCACGGTTCGCAGGTACATTAATTAAGTATGGTGCGCTCGCTATCCTAATTTTCGGTACTTCAACGCGCATCGTACCTTCGTTAAGAACATGCTGACCGGGTTGATAGTATTTAGTCAGTTCTTCGCCTTCATAAGGACATTGCGTCCTACCACCTCTTGTCCTAAAAGAGAATGTACCTGATGGCGACACGCCGTAATCGACAGTAAGTTCACTAAACTTACCACTACATTCGAGGGTAAACCCTGTATCAACAGAAGTTATGTCTTTTTCAGACCAACCCCATTCACCACTAATTTCATGGTTAATAGTTTGTTCCCAAGTCATCCCGAAGTTATTGAAGGTAAAACCAGTTTCATTGGACCAAATTTGAGTATTTAACATAACGTTAATGGTGTTAGACTTATTAGTAACAGTATCATTTTTTTGCGAGTATTGTACAGATACCCCACCACCAAAGCTGTAGTTATTAGTATATTGCATTTCTACTTTTTCTTGTTCGTTAAGTCTTAGTTGTTCTATCCAACTATTTATTTGGTTATTGAAATACATCACCGAATCTGTCGCATAAGTTTTTATATCGTACACATCTTCTGGTGGAAAATATGTAGTGTAACTCGGACCGTCAGAAAAATTATTTGACGGTGATGCATTTTCACCGAAAACGGGGTCAGTATTTAGTTTTCCAAAATTTTCATGACTATGTGGTAAATTAGATACATATACAGGAATTTGAAGTAGTGCTGGATTAACCTGAGTTCCCATTGGTAACAACAATTCTTCCAATCCTTCTTGCCATTTAGGTATCATAATCTTTTCCAAGTCGCGTGCGGTGTAAACAAAACGAGTTTTAAAAGTTTGACCATACGCCATGGAAACAGTACTACCAATAACATAGTTGCCTTGCGAAGTGAAGGTTTCAGTGTTGTCACCTACTTCGTTGCTATTCATAATTGAAATACCGTTGGTTAGTCCGAATAGTAAATTAGTAGAATATCCAACAAATATATCACCCATACTACCCACATAATCGAGTTCAGGAGAGGTTTCTATTCGTTCGGTAAGCGTTAAGAGTGTAAATTTCTCTTTTTTAAAAGAATGTTTTCCAGAGAGTGTAAATCCTGATTCTATATTATTTTCTTGATCAAATTCAAAAACCGTTCCAGAACCTATACCTACAAATGTAGTTGTTTTAGTACCAAAATGAAAGGTTAACATTTCGGAAATTTCTAGGGAATTAGATATTTGGAACGATTTTTTGGTCATATGGGTAGTTCCTTTTTCGAGGTATGCCATACTGTTGCTACCGGGCGGGTCTCTTAAAATAAAAGCAATTTCGTCAGGTCCTTCAGTCAAATAATCTGTACCTGTGCTTTTATTTCCTAAGTGCCATGCTTCAACGGGCTGCTGCGCTCCCATATCCCAATAATAACTGACTGCACCGATGGTAAGCGTGGCATAAAAACTGTTCATACCTGTTGTTAAATTGGGAACACCTGCCATAAATTGGTACAAGAACTCGCCTTTGGCATCCATCAAAAGAGTTTTGGCATCCGACTCTAAATCTATTGAGTTATTCATATTAACCTTACCGTCCTTCACGGGATAATGAATCGTAACAGGCTCGTCAGGGTCAATAGCCCAATTAGTATATTCCTCGTAGGCACTCAAAAGAAATGTGTAAACTTCTCCTTGATGAAATACAGGTATATCAAAAAAATATTCTCCCGTTGTGTCATTATAAAGTTCCACTTCTTCTGTTTCGGTACTATACTCACTTTCGATGACAAAAGTTTTTTCGCCGAAATAGGCAACAGGTACAGAATCAACCATCTGCGTAACGCTGAAAGTAGGCGTTGCATTGTAATAATATTGCCATTTAGCGTGATATTTCACTGTATCAGTTCTATCAACTAATTGCCAATGTCCTTCCATATTTTCATAAGGCTCTACCCAGAGGCTATCTTTCCACGTCCGCACACTAAATTGCATAAATGAATCATCGGGTACGGGTGTTGCGCTTAGATCCAACATTTCATTGTTGCTATAGACAGTATATGGTATTCCACCTGCGCGAGGAACTGTAATATTCCTTATATTATATGGTTCGGGATATATCCAGACGACAAATTCGCCCGTTTGGGGACTTACATGTAAGGTCACATCTTTTGGGTTGTAATCAACTGTTGTATAGTCGTTTGATAATCCACCGGGCTTCGTCCATTCACCTTCATTATGAGAAAAAGTTTCTTCAAATGATGCGTCAGTAAAATTATAGTTTTGGCGCGTACTTTCAAGCAAAACCGTTTGTACACCGATGTTGTTAATAGTTTCACCAAAAGCGAGCGGTTTACTGTCTTCAGTCAATCCCCCGACCACACGACCAATAAGTTTTACGCGCGTTTGGTCGTGGAACACAATGTTATCCAAAGATGCAATGTAGTTAAGGTTTTCACCGTTTTGACCAACCAGAAAACCGTCATTAGCAAATGTATGTCCCTGTTTCACAACGCGTACCGTATGTACCCCGATAGGAACACTGATAGTAAATTCACCGTCATAGTCCGTTGTAACTAATTCACCGTTAGGATGAAGGACGGGTCTGTAATCAATCTCAAACGAACAGCCCACCACGGGATATGTACCACCCTCATAAATCACTTTCCCCGAAACGGGAAACGAAGAAATATCTTCAAAATCAGTTGAATTATGCACCATTGACGTAGGACTTATATACCTAAATTGCTCTGTCGGATTAAACTGATGTATCCCCATCGAAGGCACTATCGAATATAATGTACCTTCACCCACAAAGGGTATTCCTGTAATTTGGTAATTTCCACTTTCATTTGTAATACCTTTGAAAGATAACTGATATGTTTCATCAGGTAATTTACCATCAAACAGTAGCGTATTTGTAGTAGCGTGGTTTCCATTAAAAACGGTACCAATTCTTGACATATCGAAAGTGTATCCTTCGAGTCCGTCGTCAAGGTTCCAATATCCTCTTAACCCGTTTTCGTTACCAGCGAGCCTGCGGTTATAGTCGCGCTCGATTTCATCTTCACTCAACGGGCGGTTCCAAAAGCGGATTTCATCAATATGACCCCACAAAGATTCACCTAACCTGATGCGACAGTCGGCAGCAGATAAATTTGGCTCAACAGAGCCATTAGAGGTGCTTTTTTGTTTTATTTCAATATTATTTTGGTCGCTGTCGTGTACCGTATAAATTGATACACTATTAATACCATCTCTCACTATTGTAACGTGTGTAAAATGGTTGGCGGGAATTGGTTCCGAAGCGAAAATGACACCTGGCAGGGCATAATAAATCTGATAGCCGTTTTCAACAGCCGATAGATGTAAACGATGGTTGCCTATATAACCAATACGAGTAGTACTACTATTATACCCCGTTGCAGTGTTAGTTCCGTCCGGGTTGATCCAGAATTGCAACGTCCACTGATTAGATGACCATATCTGGTTAAAATATTCAGGCGTGGACATCCACTCAAAATATTTTGATAAAGCACCTTTTGAGCGTAGCGAATAAGATTTGTTCATATCTTCGTTGGGGTCGCTTGGGACGGCTAAAATATTTACGTTTTCGACGGCAGTTCCTGTACCGTAGCTCACACGTCCGAGTACTGTACCGAATGCTTGCGTAAAACCAATATCTGTACGGCTTCCGAGTTCTGTTTCGATACCCGAACATATTTGATATGCAGTAACTTTATATTCATAATAGACGCCTGTAAGGGCATTTACGTCGTTCCAATATATTGTAGCGTCGCTTGTGGTAACGGTTTCAAGTTGTAGCCATCCCTCGTTAGGATTTTCATACTGATTTGCAACGCGGCGAAATATGCGATATGTTTCGGATGCACCCCCAGCGGGTTTATCCATATTCCACTCAAGGCGTACATAATTTGCAAATTCACCTTTTGATGCCTTAAATGGATTTGTCGCAGCAAATTTAAGAAGCGTTGTTGTACGCGCTTCGGCAGTTGTTTTAATAAAAATATTGTCGGTATAGGCAGTTATTGTAACTCTGTATTGATATGAGTTACAGGGATTTCCACCTACTTCGTCATAAAAAGTATAAGATGATTCTCCGCTCATAACTCCGCTCCATCTCGGGTCGGTAGGATACTCTGAGCCGTTATCGCTTCTATGTATTGCATAAGTGTAGTTCGCACCGTCCAATCTTGTGTCGGCTGTAAATGATACTACAATACGGGTTTCCTCGCCTGTTGCCGTAGCAATCCACGTTCCAAGTGTGAAGTTAGTATTGACGATTAGCGATGTGCGCTGATATTGACTAATTTCGTTTGGATTATTAGGACCGTTACCTGTTGTTTCCACAAAAGCGATACAATATTCAAAATCTTCGTTTAACGGTACCGTTTCGTTTTTATAGGTTGCCGTTCTGTTTGTTCCATTTTCGGCAGTAATTCCCGAAGACTGATTTAATGCTGTCCACTCTGATGTCCCAACTTCACGGCGATAGATAAAAAATCTACCTGCAATATTTTGCGGATTATTGTAGTTCCAAATAATTGTAGTTCGTCTGTCCCATTGGTCGAAAGATGCAGATGCCTGCATAGGATAGGGAACATTGATAATCGATGCACTAACCGTTCCGTTGACGTGCGGTGTCAGTAGCCAATTATATCCGCTCATTGTAGCCGTGTAGTTGTTTGCCGCACCCGTACTGTGATTGTAATCAGGCTCAAAAGTATATTGCACTTTCTGATAGTTTGTCGGTGCAGGACTTGGTTCAATTGTCAGCGTTTCGTCAGCGTTTATCCAATATGAAGTGCCGAGGGTGGCTCTATACCCCTGTACGTTTGACCTTATTCCTGTCCCTTTGTTTACTTTTACTGCATAACCTGTTTTTGAGACTTTAGGCTTATTATCAGCATAATAGCCCCATCGTTCATTTCCTTTTGAGCTTGACGCTAAGGTACCACCCGTATTATTCTTTCGTTCAACACGGTTGTAAACCTCAGTAGAACCATTTCCCCAATTACTACCTATAGTTGTCCAATCATTTCCGGAGAATGTGCCATCATTCATTCCAACAGTGTGAACAGACAAAGAGGTTAAAGTGTTATAACTGACCACACTGCCGGAGCCGTTTATCCCAATAAAAGCGCCATTCTTATTATCCCCTCCCCATGGCGTTGTTGTTGTGCAAACAACTCTTGTCAGATATACTTTGTTATTTTTTTCTGTCCATCCTATCAGCCCACCTACGCTGTGTCCAGATTTTGAACCGCCAGTAGCTTCAAATTTTACATCTGCCAGGCAGTCAGTGATATAAAAGTATGCGCCCGTAGAGGTGTGTTTTCTCATGGCACCTACCAACCCACCAGCGTCTGCGTCTCCGCTTGTATAAATAAGGTGCACTAAACCAGATGCCGAACATGCTGTGATGTTGATAGTTTTACCTTCTATATCCCACGTATGCCCAATCAATCCGCCAAAATAGGCACCATAGATTTCAGATGTCTGTGACATCGTAACGTGAACGTTTTCGAGGGTTGTGGTTCCCTTTGCTTCTCCAATGAGAAACCCAGAGTAGGTCCTCGCAGTAATGGATGTCCCATTCAGGAACAAGTTCTTAATTTCGGCGTTGAATGTTTGTCCGAAGAAGCCCACATAGTCGGTCGTTGCGCCTGCCCACAGATGACCCATCGTGATGGTATGTCCATCTCCGTCAAAATGTCCTCTGAAAGGACGGTCTTGATAACCTATTCGGTTTGCAGTGCCAGAGCCGTTGTTCCACGTAATGTCAGCGGTCAATTTCCAAAAGATATTGTCGCCGACATACTGCTGATTGCCGCTCTCTACATAAGTTTTCAGGTCCCTCAAATGCTGCGTCGTGCTAATCAAATAGGGACTTGCTGACGTCCCGTTCCCACCTCCCTGGGCTCGTACTAAGGACGTACTAATCATAATGCTACCGCATATAAATATTAATCGCAGTAGCGCGAAATCGATAAAATTCAATTTTTTCATTGAAATAAAAATTAAAATATACATTATTTAAGATTTAAAGAGTGATTTAAGATTTAATTATTTAAAAATTCAAAAAATTCAAAATCAAAAGTCAATTTTTTTTTAAATTTTAAATTTTTTAAATTTTAAATCTTTTAAATCGGCGCAAAAGTATATATAAAAAATTTAATGACAAAAAAAAGTTTGGGCATTTTTTCGGGAAATGTGTCACCTTTTTTGTTATGTTGCTGATATTCAAGGCGAAAAAAATGTGTCACATTTTTGGGGGGATGTGTCACCTTTTATTGTATGTTGGTGATAGTGAGGGGGGAAGATGGGTGTCACATTTTGGGGGGGAGGTGTCACATTTTGGGGGTTGGGGGGTTTTTTTAGTTTGTAAAGTTTGAAGTTTCAGGTTTGAAGTTTCAGGTTTGAAGTTTCAGGTTTGAAGTTTCAGGTTTGAAAGTTTCAGGTTTGAAGTTTCAGGTTTGAGGTTTGAAGCGAAGGAATAATGGGATTGTCAGATTTTGGAAAAATTGTGGATACCCAATTTCATCTATTGTCAGAACTCTTGACTTGGCATTTCGTATTTTATTATATTACAAAATATTACGAAAATGATACTGCAAACTAAAGATGTTGCATTTTTTGAGATACCCACAGCAGCACACCGCAAGGTGTGCAACGTAGATAACCCCGTGTAAGCGTAGCGCAACACGGGGCAGGTCCATGATGCGTATTTCGGTCATACCCAGGATGTGAGTGAGGGTCTGATGTCTAAAAATCTGAAATCTCTCCTCTAAAATTTGCGCCAATTGAGTTTGCGCCAAGTCTGGAGTTCTGACTTTGGATAAAACATATTTTCATTTTGGAGAATTGTAATCTCTACATAATATTATTGTTAAGTCATGAACATAAAAGACGCTGACCAAGATTCCTCACTACGTTCGGAATGACTGTATTATCCTGTAAATGATGGCGTT
>Ga0099364_10009476_pt1 | contig 13505 bp, 11 predicted proteins | sample TergutTh196P3_FD_73070 | JGI IMG/M metagenome (GOLD analysis project Ga0099364, IMG submission 73070) | Microcerotermes parvus P3 segment gut microbial communities from Pointe-Noire, Republic of the Congo - Th196 P3 | ecosystem: Host-associated > Arthropoda: Insects > Digestive system > Gut ...
GTGGATGAAGCGCACCGCAGTATCTATAACAAATATAAAGATATTTTCACATACTTTGACGCGCTGCTTGTCGGGTTGACCGCTACGCCTAAAGATGAAATAGATAAGAATACATATGAGATATTTGACCTCGAAAACGGCGTGCCCACTTACGGCTATGAACTGGCGCAAGCTGTTCAGGACGGATATTTGGTTGACTTTGTTTCGATAGAATCAGAGCTAAAATTTATGACCGAAGGCATCGTCTATGACGACCTTTCGCCTGAAGACAAAGACGAATATGAAAAGACTTTTGCCGACGAGGAAGGAAACATGCCTGAGTCCATTGATTCAAGCGCCCTCAACGAATGGTTGTTTAATAGCGATACTATCAAAAAAGCGTTGCATATCCTGATGGAATATGGGCAGCGGGTTGACTTCGGCGCAAAAATCGGCAAGACAATAATATTTGCGAAAAACCATAACCATGCGGAGAAGATTTTAGAAATATGGAATAAAGAGTTTCCCGATTATCCAAGCCATTACTGCCGCGTCATAGACAATTACACGAATTACGCGCAAAGCCTCATTGACAATTTTTCCGACCCAAAGAAATATCCGCAGATTGCCGTATCGGTTGACATGCTGGATACGGGCGTCGACGTACCGGAAATCTTGAATCTTGTTTTTTTCAAAAAGGTATTCAGCCGCGCAAAGTTTTGGCAGATGATAGGGCGCGGTACGCGTATCTGTCCCGGTTTGATGGATGGCGAGGACAAACCGCAATTTTACATTTTCGATTTGTGCGGAAATTTTTCTTTTTTCCGTTTGAGTTCCAAAGGTCGCGAAGCTGTAACCGTCGCCACCTTGCAGGAGCGTTTATTTAACGCAAAGGTTGAGATAGTCTATAAGTTGCAAGAAACAGCTTACCAAAACGATGAATTAATAAGCTATCGATCAGAGTTGATACAGGATATAGTATCAAAAATCGGTATGTTTAGTCGGGATAATTTTGCTGTCAGACAGCATCTGAGAACAATTGACAATTTCCAAAAAACAAGTGATTTTTCCGCGTTAACTTATGAAAACACATTACAAGTAGCTGAACACATCGCGCCGTATATCACGCAGGCGGATGATGATATTTCCGCTTTGCGTTTTGATATGTTGCTCTACCAGATTGAGCATGCCATGATTGCGGGTAAATCTTATAAAAAGGCAAAAAATGACCTTATCAGGAAAGCCCGCGAACTGTCGCGCTATGCTACCATTCCGGTAGTAGTGGAGCAGCGGGAGCTTATTGAGCAAATCCTCCACAACGATTATTTAGAACGCGCGGGCATAATGGATTATGAGGAAATCCGTATTAAGCTGCGCGACCTTATCAAATTTATCCCCGATGAAGAACGCAGCCGATACGATACCAATTTTACCGATGATATTCTGTCTGTAGAATGGAACAAGTCGCAGCTTGATAATGACGACCTTGCCAATTACAAGAAAAAAGTAAATTATTATATTTTGCAGCATCAGGACATCCCGGCAATTGCAAAGTTAAAAGGCAACGTACCGCTTACTCCGAATGATCTAAAATCACTTGAGCATATTCTCTGGAATGAACTTGGCACTAAAGAGCAGTACGAAGAGCAGTATAAAAATACTCCGCTGGGCGAGTTAGTGCGCTCTATTGTTGGATTAAGCATGAAGGCGGCAAACGAGGCGTTTTCAGCATTTCTTAACAATGCAGGGCTTGATAGCCGACAAATGCACTTTGTAAAACAAGTCGTAAACTATATTGTTAAAAACGGCATGATGAAAGACCTTGCAGTTTTGCAGGAAAGCCCGTTCTCCGATATGGGCAGCTTGAGTGAAGTATTTGACGATGTTAAGTTGTTCATGGATTTGCGCTCGGCAATCGAGTTGATAAATAGTAATGCAATCGCTGCTTAAAGCTGACAGCACTCTCAGAATGAGGGAAGACTCCCCCAGTCAGCTCCGCTGACAGCCCCCTCAAATTGAGGGGGCCTGTGCCCTGATCATACTGTGGAGTATGACCGTACTAGCCCCCCTCAAATTGAGGGGGCCTGTGCCCTGATCATACTGTGGAGTATGACCGTACTAGCCCCCCTCAATTTGAGGGGGCCTGTGCCCTGATCATACTGTGGAGTATGACCGTACTAGCCCCCCTCAATTTGAGGGGGGTGGCGCGAAGCGCCGGGGGGAGGAGCCGGGGGAAGCGGCGGAAAAAGCCGACCTGTCATTTCTTCGTTGCTGCCGTTTTAACTTGCGTTCCAGGGTAATAATGAGTTAGTATTCTCTCCGCTTTCCATCCGCTATTTGCCAAATTCATGGCGCCGTATTGCGACATTCCAACTCCATGCCCCCATCCTTTTCCCCGGAAAATGAAATATCCGTTTGAAAAAGGTATGGAAGCTCCAGACGTTATGGGTTCGTTTTTGGAATTAGAAGGCGCGCTTATTTCTTGATTTGGTTGGCTTCTTCTTACAATTGCCTTATACAGATATTCTTTTCGTTTTTCGGGTTTCATCAAAATATCCATCATTTCCGCGTTTGTAAAAGCTCCTTCAGTGAACAACTTAGTTAACAATTCATCTTCTTTGGAAGTCAATTCTTCTTTCATATTGATTTCAATTTTTGGCGTTTGCTCGCTCACAGCTTTTGTGTTAGGCGGAGCTTGTTTTGTTTCATTTGTTCCCGAAAGCACAAGGAACGTGCTTTTTAGCTTATTAGGTCCTATAGCGGTTCTAAAAGCGCTTGCTTTTATTACTGCGGATGAAGCGGCGCCGATTATTCTTAAATTAACGGCGCGCCCGTTTTGGTCTGTTTCAAGTACTTTTATATCTTGAACGGCGCCTAAGTTCGGCGCCACTTTTTGCAATGCAGCGCTTAGCTCGCTTGGTGAAATACGAGTCTCCCAGTTGGAGTTCGGGGACTGATATGCTATTGGCTCTTTTACCGAACGTAAATATGGCAGGTCTCTGCCCCAAACGTCCGCATTATTGGCGGTAGCCCCGCCGCTGTCCGAATGAAAAGGAGTGAATGCAAGTTCATTCCCGTAAGCCAATACTTTATCCTTTGTATCGCGAATCGCTTGATCGGTTCTTGGAGTTTCGGCGCTCATTCCGTGATATACCTGTGATGAAGTCGTATCCGTAACGTCGTACCCTCTTGATTTTGCCGCCTGGCTCTCGCGCAAAGCATAAGTGCGGGACACGATAGCCTGAACTTTAAGATATTCAAAAGGCCAGTTTGGATTTGCTTCCGCTTTTAATACTCCTCTTAAATAGTCGTCAATATTCAGTACATTAACAAGCTCGCCGCTTTTTGTTATTCTGAACGTCCCCCGATATCTTCGCCCCTTAAAACCAATTGCGTTACCACTTTTTAACGTGACGGGCAATGCAAATTTATTTTTTCCTATAGTTACAGTCCCGCTTGAAACAGATAATGCAGGAGATTTTCCTATGTTATGCGATTTATTCTTTGCGTCCGTCAATGAGATGTTTCCAGCGGAACTAACACTGAATTTGCCTGGACCGGATAGTTTTACCCGAATGTCTACCGCGTCGGAGATATCCGCGTTAAGAAATAGAATCAGGCAAATTAATACAAATCTAAGTAATGTCGAAAAAACCGTTTTCATTGATATCATTCCTCATCTTGGTAAGGTAGTGCGCTTTGATAATTACGCTTTATTAAATTCTCATTAGCCTGTGAAGGCAGAGGCTTTCCCAGATAATTATACGCTCCCACTGTAGCGCGTCTTCCGCGTGGCGTACGCTCGATAAATCCCTTTTGAATAAGATATGGCTCATAAATGTCCTCGATAGTCTGAGGGTCTTCGTTAAGAGCTGCGGCTATGGTGGATAGTCCCACCGGTCCGCCTTCAAACAAGTCGATAATAGAGCGTAATATCCTTCTGTCTCCTTCATCAAGCCCATATGGATCAATTTCAAGCATATCCATGGCTTTTATCGCCGTATTGGCGTCAATCGATGCCAAGCCCCTTACGTCGGCGACATCGCGCACTCTGCGCAGAAGCCGGAGAGCAATTCGCGGAGTGCCGCGCGAGCGTTTTGCAATTTCCGCTCCGGCTTCCGGATGAATCTCAATATTCATTGCCGCGCTTCCGCGTTTAACTATAGCGGCAAGTTCTTCATCCGAATACAATGACAATTGTTCCACTATCCCAAATCTCGCCCTCAAGGGCGATGTCAAAAGACCGAATCGCGTTGTGGCGCCAATCAAAGTGAAACGCGGTAACGACAAACAAATTGTTTTGGCAAGCGGTCCTTTTCCCACTATTATATGCAACGCAAAATCTTCCATTGCCGGATATAGTATTTCTTCTACTTGCGCCGGCATACGATGGATCTCATCTATAAATAATACATCATTATTCTCAATATTGGACACTATCGCCGCAAGATCTCCGGCTCGCTCAAGCGCGGGACCCGTCGTAAGGCGAAGCTGTCCTCCCATTTCATGCGCTATTATACCCGCTAGAGTTGTTTTCCCCAAGCCCGGAGGTCCATAAAAAAGTATGTGATCAATAGGTTCTCCTCTGCCTCTTGCGGCTTGTATATAAATCTCAAGCTTTTCCCGCAGTTTTTCCTGCCCCAAAAATTCGCAAAGCGAAGTGGGACGTAATTTTATTGAAGCCTCGTCAATCTCGGTGTTTGCGTTAAAAAACCTTTCTCCGTTCATGGCATTATTTCCTTTGTAATTCTTTTAACGCCGCTTTTATTAATTTCTCTTCGTCTAAATCGGCAAAATCATCGCCAAAAGCAGCGCGAACGATTCCAAATGCTGCATTTATGTCGCCTTGATTGAATCCAAGGGAACGAAGAGCCTCCGATACTGTTGATAATGTATTACTTTGCGTGGTTGAAAGTGCATCGGGAATATTTGACGCTTGCGACAAAAATTCAGCCGGAATATGGTTTTTTAGTTCAAAACACATGCGCTCCGCCGTTTTTTTCCCTATACCCGGAACGCGAGTGAAAACCGAAGTGTCTGAAAAAATAACTCCTTTAATTATTTCCGCCGCTGACAATGAATTAAGTACGGAAATGCCCGTTTTTCCGCCTATTCCTTTAATGGCGGTTATTCTTAAAAACAATTCTCTTTCCTGTTCATCAGAAAAACCATAAATGCACATACCGGACTCGGATATCTGAAGGTATGTAATTATCGTTATTGTTTCTCCTACGTTGCACCATGCAAAAACTTCGCGAGAGCAATATATTTCAAATCCAATTCCTAACACTTCAAGAATTATTCCGTTTGATGAAATAGACAATACTTTTCCCGTTAAGCAACGGATCATATTCTTTCAAGCCTTTCTTTAATAGAGTATAAAGACAATCCCGTTATTGCTATCGCTAACGCATCCGCCACGTCGTCCGGTTTAGGGGTTTCTTCAATGGATAAAATCCTTTGTACCATTTTTTGCACTTGAGTTTTATCAGCTCTTCCGTTTCCGCATACCGCCATTTTTACCTGAGATGGTATAGGCTCAACGACTTTCAGTCCTTTTTGCGCTCCTAAAAGTAAAACTATTCCGCGAGCTTGCCAAACCATCTCCGCCGTCGTCCTATTGCGACCGAAAAAAAGCTTTTCGACGCATAAAAAATCAGGGGAGTACAAAGAAATCCGCTCCCCAAGATCCGTATAGATAGTTTCAAGTCTTTTTGGCATTTCTTCGTCGCTTGGGGTCTCTATGCATCCAAAATAACGCGGGTATAAATTCATCCCTATGCTTTCAACAACTCCCCATCCCATACGTCCTAATCCGGGGTCTACTCCAAGGCAAACCAGCTTTTTTCTGTTATTCAATTTTTTCCATTATTTCGTCCGATATGTCAAAATTCGACCATACATTTTGAACATCATCGTGATCTTCTAGTACTTCCACGAGTCTTAGCACTCTTTGAGCCGACTCCAGATCTTCAAGATTTATAGTTGTCTTCGCGACCATTTCAACTTCGGCGCTTTCCACCAAATAACCGTTTTGCTTTAAAGCAGCTTCCAGGTCGCCTAATGTTGATGAGTCGCAATACAAAGTGAATCCGTCGCCGCTTGGCGCCATATCATTCATTCCTGCGTCAAGTCCGCATGTCATCAAAGCGTCTTCGTCCAGGTCTTTTCCTTTTACTTGAATGACTCCCTTGCGTTCGAACATCCAACCAACGCTGCCTAGTTCGCCCGGAGTACCGTTGTTTCTCGCAAGAAGCGCGCGAATTTCGGGCGCGGTACGATTGCGGTTATCCGTCATTGTATCAATTAGTAAAGCCGTTCCGGACGGTCCGTAAGCTTCGTATGTAATCTCTTCGTATGATGCGCCTTCTATTTCTCCCGTTCCACGCTTTATAGCCTTAATAATGTTATCAGCAGGCACGCTTACAGCTTTGGCTTTCTCAATCGCGGTCTTGAGTCGCATATTCATTGCCGGGTCCCCGCCGCCTTCCTTGGCGGCAACTATAATAGTGCGCACCAGCTTTTGAAAAAGATTGCCCCGTTTTGCGTCCTGAGCTGCCTTACGATGTTTAATATTCGCCCATTTAGAGTGTCCCGACATTAAAATCACCTCTATAATAAATTTGTTTATGCCGACGCGTAATATCTATATACAACGCCCCTAAACATTCCGTTCTGAATCATTACGTCTTTGAAAACCGCAGGATAATTTGGTTTCATTATTTTAGCATTAATCTAGTGTATTTTACAAATTGGAGGAGTTTCTCTTTTATGCGCGGATGATGAATTCATGAGATTAATTTTATTTGCGTCGGCAACGCTTGCTTCCCCTGTCGCAATGAAACTATCTATAACAGAGTAGGGCAGACCGATTTCCTGTTCGTCCGTTTGACCTGCCCAAAGCCCGCCCGAAGGAGGCTTTATTATGATTTCCTTTGGAATATCCAAATACTCGGCGAGCGAGTAAATTTCATTTTTTAGCAAATCGGCAATCGGCAATAAGTCGCACCCTGAATCGCCATATTTTGTAAAATAACCTATGGTAATTTCCGACTTATTGCTTGTTCCGCATACGAGATAATTAATTGATTGACCAATAGTATATAAAGTCGTCATGCGCAAGCGCGATTTTGTATTAGCTTTGGCAAGCTTTGAGATTTCGCGCGATTTTGAAACTTCTTCAATGTAATCGTCATAAATCTTCGTTATGTCAACAATATGATTTGGAATATCGAATTTATCAGATACTAATTTGGCGTGAATTACGTCCTCCGGATCGCTATGACACGGTATAACGAGGGCGAGCATTTTTGCGCCAAGCGCGCGCTTTAATAAGACGGCAAGCACTGAAGAATCAATTCCTCCACTCAAACCTAAAATAGCGCCGCTTGCGCCGGAATGTTCAACTTTTTCTCTTACCCAGTTTTGAATGTAATCTGCTGTATATTCCGGTTCTCGCGCAAAAATGCTCATTGTGTAAATCTAACCTCCGAGATAAGCTTCCCTCACTCTTTCGTCAGCCGCAAGTTCAGCCCCTGTCCCTTCGAGAACGACTTTGCCTACTTCAAGCAAATACGCATAGTGCGCAATTTGGAATGCTGCTTTCGCGTTTTGTTCCACAAGCAATATTGTCCTTCCCTCTTTATTAATCTCTTTAATAATTTCAAAAACTTCATTAACCAACAGCGGCGCAAGACCAAGAGACGGCTCGTCTAGCATTAACAGATCCGGACGGCTCATCAGCGCGCGTCCAACTGCCAGCATTTGCTGTTCTCCCCCCGAAAGAGTTCCGCCTTTTTGCCAATTTCTTTCCTTCAATCTTGGAAAAAATGAATAAACATGGTCGATATCTTCAAGTATCCCTTTTTCGTCGTTTCGCGTCCATGCGCCCAATCTGAGATTTTCTGTTACTGTCAAATGAGGAAGAATCCGGCGCCCTTCCGGAGAAAGAGCGATTCCACGCCTAACTCTTTCTTCAGGCGGAGATTTTCCAAGCACAGTAGTTACATCTTTGCTATTTGTATATTTTATTGTACCGGTCACGCTACGGTTGAGTCCAGCGACGGATCTTATCGTGCTGCTCTTTCCCGCGCCGTTGGCGCCGACGAGCGTAACTATCTGACCGCGCTCAATTTTAATACTAACGCCTTTAACTGCATGAATGCCGCCATACCAAACGTTTAAATCTTTTATGTCAAGAACTATCATTATGCAACATCCTCCTTGCCAAGATACGCCTGAATGACTTTGGGATGTTTACGAATGTAATCGGCCGTTCCGTCAGCAATAAGTATTCCATAATCTATAACCCAGATGTGTTCGCATACTCCCATTACAACTTTCATGTCGTGTTCAATTAACAGAATAGTAAACTTGTATTCATCGCGTAGTTTGCGAATAAAATCCATTAACTCCAAAGTTTCCTGAGGGTTCATTCCCGCAGCGGGTTCGTCCAGCAACAGAAAACGGGGATTAGTGGCGAGCGCGCGCGCTATTTCAAGTCTGCGTTGAGATCCGTAGGGAAGCGACGTAGCCAATTCGTTGGCTTGATCTGCCAAACCGACTTTTTCAAGCAGTTCCATTGATTTTTTTCTTGTGTCCCTTTGCTCAATATAAGCGTCAAGAAAAACGTCAAATGGCAACATTAATTTCCACCAAGGCTCCGTCTCTCTTACGTGACAGCCCAACATGACGTTTTCAAGCACCGTGCCGCCGGAGAAAAGTCTTATATTTTGAAACGTCCTTGCTATCCCAGTAGCGCAAATCTCGAATGGTTGTTTCCCAATCAAGGTTTTATCAAAAAACAAAACGTTTCCTTCATTTGGCTTGTAAAACCCGGTAATAATATTGAAAACAGTGGTTTTTCCCGCGCCATTTGGACCAATTAGACCGGCTATCTGCCCTTCGGGCACATCAATTGATAGGTTATTAACAGCAACAATTCCGCCGAAGCGTATTGTAACGTTATCGAGTTTCAACGCGCTATTTGACATTATGCTACCTCCCTATCTTTACTGAAAATCGGGAATTCTTTTGTCCCCATTATTCCTTCTCTTCTAACGATTATTATAATAATAAGAAGCGCCGAGAATATGACCATTCTTAGACCGGGGATTCCTTTAGAGGCTATGAATCCAAAGTCAAACTGATTTTCTACTATGCGCAACCATTCGAGCGCGTAAGTAACAATAGCGCTTCCAATGAGGCTTCCTGTTATTGACCCCAATCCTCCGACAACAACGATCATCAATATCTGAAATGTTAGAGTTACCATGAACAATCTTGGGTCAATCGTTCCTATAAGGTTTCCCAGTAACGCTCCGCCTATCCCTGCCAAGAAGCATCCTATGGTAAAAGAAAGGACGCGGTATTTAAAAGTATTTACTCCCATCGTCTTTGCAGCTATTTCGTCGTCGCGTATAGCGCGCAATACATTTCCCGTACTGCTCCGCATAAGACGAACTATAAAAAAGACAGTTAAGACAAGACAACTGTAAGAAACCCATATATTTGCGTGGAAAGGTATACCCTTAATCCCTAGCGAGCCATTCGTAAACGAATGCATATTTGTAATGAGTATCCTTATTATTTCAGCAAATCCCAGAGTGACTATTCCAAGATAATCTCCGCCAAGTCTTAAAACCGGTATGCCAATTATCAACCCAAAAAGCGCCGCTCCTAATCCCGCCAAAATTAATGAAACCAGAAATGGCGTTTGCATATTTAATAACGGCTCAAAAATAGGCTGAAGAATCCATAATCTTACTTTTTGTTCTTGGGTGAGAACCAGAATTGCCGAAATATACGCTCCTATTGCCATGAATCCCGCGTGTCCAAGAGTAAACATACCTGTCATGCCGTAAATGAGATTCAAACCTAATGCAAGAATCGCGTTAATTGCAATGAGGTTAATAATTCTTATCTTGTATCTGTCAAGGTTTCCTTCCGCCCACCAAAGGAAGAGTACAAGAGCGCCAAGCGTAATAATGCTCCAAATTAAATTATTAGGATTCTTTTTCATTATATTTTATCCTCCAGTTTTTCGCCTAATAATCCGGTTGGACGGAAGAGCAGTACTGCGACTAAAATAACGAATGCAAATGCGTCTCTGTATCCTGACATTGTTGGAACAAATGCAACCGCCATTATTTCAACAAAGCCTATAAGCATTCCGCCTATCATAGCGCCCTGAATTGAGCCAATACCGCCGAATACCGCCGCTATAAAAGCTTTTAGTCCGGGGATAACACCCATAAAAGGTTCAACTCTGGGATAACGCAATGCCCACATAATGCCCGCTACGGCGGCTAACGACGAGCCGAGCGCGAATGTGAAAGCGATTATTTTGTTAACTGAAACTCCCATAAGGCGTGTTGTCTCTATGTCTCTTGAGATTGCCCGCATCCCCAGTCCGGGTTTTGTGCGATAGACTATCCACAAGAGAATTAATACCATGATAACAGTTACTATAGGCACTAGAATAGCAATTGGTAATACGCGAATCCCTTCAATATCCAACGGTTGCATAAGCCAAGGAGGCTGCACAACAGGTCTCGGCATTCCGGTGAAAAGCACAACGGCAAGGTTTTGTATGAAAAACGATACGCCTATAGCGCTTATAAGCGCTGAAATCCTTGGCGCTTGTCGGAGTGGGCGATAGGCTATTCTGTCAACAAGAAGCCCGCACAATGTAGCTCCACCAATCGCAATTATTACTGATACCCCCCAAGGGAGTTCGTAAACTATTGACGCAAAATACACAAAATAGGCGCCTAACATGAATACCTCTCCGTGTGCGAAGTTGATAAGCCGTAGGATGCCATAAACCATTGTGTAACCAATGGCTATTAATCCATAGAGCGAACCTAGCCCTATGGCGTTGATGAAGTGTTGAAAAAACATATCAATACTCATCTAACTCCTCCTCTATTAAAAATGATATGACATTTACGCAAAAGCGCGCTTGTCTTATTACATAATGGAAATAAATCGTCTCCCTATACTCGTCATGCAGTCGCCTTTTCCGTCAAGTGAGTTGACTTTTATCCCTTGGTAGTATATCAGAAATTCGAATTTCTAAAACTATTGTCGTGTATAATTAATAAGTTTTTTGTTTCCATTATTGAAAGGGTGAGCGAAAATAGAAAATAATAACAACAAAGCGTTTGTTTTAGCGCTGTTATTATTAGTGCTGATTGTCTATGTTTACGGGATTGGAGGATATCCTTTGCTTGAACCTGACGAGGGCAGGTATTCAGAAATCCCGAGGGAAATGATCGAATCCGGCGACTACATTACGCCAAAGCTTAACTATGTAAAATATTTTGAAAAACCCGCTTTGTTTTACTGGATGAACGCATTATCTTTTAATATATTTGGAGAAAGCGAATTTGCCGCGCGTTTTCCCACTTTATTAATGGCAATATTTGGGGCGGTATTGATATATTTTATTGCAAAATCAATGTATTGTCATAACACAGCCCTTTTATCCCCGGTTGTATTACTTACAATGCTTTTGTATTTTGCGTTAGGGCGTATAAATATCATCGATATGACGCTATCATTTTTCATCACATTATCGCTATTAGGTTTTTGGTTAAAGCGCTACTCGTTGTTTTATATCGGTATGGCGCTTGCTCTGCTTTCCAAAGGGCTTATAGGTATAGTCTTGCCCTGTGCGGTTGTGTTTTGGTATATCGTCTTAACCAGACAATGGGCTTTATTCAAAGAAATCTTCAAAAGTCGAATTGGGATACTTCTTTTCTTATTAATTTCGCTTCCTTGGTTTATCTCTGTATGTATTGTAAATAAAGACTTTTTTTATTTCTTTTTCATTCAGGAGCATTTTCTTCGCTATGCAACAAAAATGCATGACAGGTATGAGCCGATATGGTTTTTCGTTCCCATATTATTATTGGGAGTAACGCCGTGGGTGGGATTCATTCCAAATACTTTGACATCTCTTTTTGGCATTCGCAACATAAAAAACGAACATGAAAAAAGAGCGTTGATTTTTTTATACCTTTGGATTTTCGTTATATTTATATTCTTTTCGCTGTCCGGTTCGAAGCTTATTCCATACATATTGCCTGTCTTGCCGCCGCTGGCTGTGATTTTTGCGTCTTTTCTCAATAAAATACTTGTTGAAAAGGATTTAGTATTAGCTAAAAAGGTGTTATTGTGGGGAACTCCGCTTTTTGTCTTGATTTTTGCGGCGTCAATAATTTATCCTTTCATTGACAAACATGATATAGGTATTCTAAAGCTTCACTCTTACACCATTCCGCTTGGGCTGGTGTCGTTAGCGTTTCCTGTTATTGGGATTTATTCTATGAAAAAGAAAAACGCAAGAATATTTGTATTAGGGATGCTTACGCTTTCATTATTGTTTTGCGCAACGGCAAAACGCGGGTTTACCCTGATGGGAGAAACGAGAAGCTCATATGACACCGCTCTTTTGATATCGGAACATAAGAGAGAAGGCGACCTTGTTGCTCAAATATGGGATTATGACCAAGGTTTACCATTTTATTTGAAACAAAGAATTGTCTTAATAGAATGGCTTGGAGAGCTTAAGTTTGGCGCTTCTCAGGAAGCGGATCCCATGTGGTTTTTTAAGGCCGATAGAATAAAAGAATTCTGGAATGAACACGAGAGGGTATTTTTTGTTCTTGAAAACAAAAATATAAATAGATTTGAAACTCTCCTAAAATCCCACGACATTGGAATTCCGGAGATACTTGGAGTAAACCATAGGCACACAATATGGATAAAAAAACATTGATACTAATTATGGTGCGGATGGCGATCAAAACTGGATCGCCACGCCCTACAGGCGTGGCGAAGACGTTTCAAATTAGCTCACGACCTTTGCACATCGCGAAGACGCATAATAAACACCACCGAAGTTGCATTGGGATGGCAATCCGCCCGTGTCCTGCGCTTTATGTGTATTGCGGGTGTTTCGCTCCCGATTGTTATTGGGTCGATTGCCAACGGTCCAGATTGTCGGCACGGGGTGAAATCCTGAGGCATAGTATCTTGAAAACCGGATACTTGAGTTGTCCGTGGAAATGTAAAATAGCGTCGTCCCGAAGGGATGAAACCTCTATAACCTCCGGTGTCAACCGGAGGTAAAGACGGCGCCCACAAGGCTTAAGCCCCGAAGGGGCGTTACTGAACTACAGGCGAGAGGTTTTTCTCATAACATATGGTAACGCCCCGTTGGGGCTTAACGGATTATGAGATTCTCAGACCTCCGGTGGCGCCGGAGGTTATAAGTGTCGCGTCCTTTCAGGAAGATTAATTAAGCAATAGGATAAAGTTTCATGCAACAGGACATAATTCATTTGAATAGGTTTTTTAGCGTTTAAATATTAAATTAGAGGTTCCATGATGAAGAATGGTTACGAAATTCTATCGCCTTATTTTATGAAGCTTGCAGGGTTTTGCATAAGTTTATACCTTTGCTTAGTCAGCGTTAAGCTTTTTATACTGAATCCGGAAAATGCTTATTGGCAGACAAA
>Ga0099364_10009477_pt1 | contig 13505 bp, 11 predicted proteins | sample TergutTh196P3_FD_73070 | JGI IMG/M metagenome (GOLD analysis project Ga0099364, IMG submission 73070) | Microcerotermes parvus P3 segment gut microbial communities from Pointe-Noire, Republic of the Congo - Th196 P3 | ecosystem: Host-associated > Arthropoda: Insects > Digestive system > Gut ...
AACAACGGCGTTTTGGGATTTTATGGGCCATGTAGCACGTAAAGCTCCGGGATCCCTTCCCGATTGTAAAAAATACCTATTGCGGTTTTTTATGCTTCATCCTACCTTTTTAAGCCCTGAACAGAAAGACCTTTTTTCAAAAATAATTTCAGAAAACGATTTAAACCAGCCTGTGTACTATTTGGATGAATGGCTTAAAGCAATAGGAACCGGAAAAATAAGAAATTCCACCACCGATGAAGTAAAAATTTCAAGGGGTAATGCATCTGCCAAGCTTCAGGCACTTTATGACAAGGCTACCGGCAAAAAAGACGGAGCAAGAAGTCTTTTAAAAGCCAAAGACGAAGAGAGGATAAATCTGGAGCGCATTCTACGGGAAAGGATCAAGGATATTACCGATCACTACCCCCTGGATGGCCTGGTAGATGTTAGTTCATGTTATACTGATATTCAAAAAAAGATATTTGCTGAAGTACAGGAAATGCTAAAAAACCTTCTTAGACTGGACCGTGATCTGGAAAATTATCTTAGGGATTTCTATCATGCAGAAGCAGATGTAAGGACTCTGGAAGGAAAAATAGCCGAAGAAGGCGGCGCCCAGATCGACATGGGAGCGGTGGATACGGAATTTGGCACAATCAGGCAAATGGCAAAAATGACCATAGGCCGCCAGGGAAACCACTTTCCCATCTTAAGCGGGGAGTATTACCGCTGCGGCCCCAGGGATATTGCCACCCGTGAAAATGTAATAAGCGTATTGGCAAAAATCGAAAGCATAGATCCGGAAGCATTCTGCCGTTCCTATAAAAACCGGCTTAACCGTATTGCTCCTTATGTAGTCCTGGTTCCCAGCTATGGCGACCTGGGATTCTGCTGGGAACCCTTTGACCGCTTAAACAGGGCAACAAGCCGCGGCCGTATTGCCATACCCATGTATCCAAAAAATCTTTTTATAGCGATACTCTCTGCCGTCGGCGATCTGCGCTGGCAGGTAGCCAAGGAAAAAGCTTCGTATTACTGGATGGAAGAAGGCATAACCGGAAACTATTACCAGTGGTTCCAAAAGATGAAACTAAAAGGGGATCTAAAAGAAGCCTTTATCGAAGATTATATAACCTGGATAACCAAAGAATCCGATGCCATTCAAAAACTCGACAAGGAACTGCGCGGAATATTCTGGCGTCATGTTCCCTTTTCCCAGCCCATTAAGGATAAACTGCGGGATCGCAGCTATAATTACCAGGAATTGTATCAGCGGGATATTAACCGCTCCATGAGTGACGGATATTAATTCTGCTGAGTGTGCCATAAAAATATTCCAAAAATAGATCTGGAAAAGGGGCATGCCAGGGGCAGCAGAGTAGGCATAAAATCTGCAAATTTGCAGACAATTGATTGACAATTTTCAGATATTCATTATAATGAAAAAGAGGAACATATATGGAATTTTTAAGTATACGGGAATTTACCGCAGCTCCCCGTAAAACACGGGAAACTCTAAAACGCAGCGGAAAGATTGTTTTAACAAATAATGGCAAACCTTCCATGCTTATTTTTGATATTACAGGGCAAAATATAGAAGAACTTATTGACACTTTAAACCGTGCAGAAGCAATGCGGCTTTTTGAGGAAATTCAAATAGAGGCGGTAAGAAACAATCTGGATACAATGACAATGGAAGAAATTAACGCCGAAGTTAAGGCAGTCCGCCGGAACACCCCAACAAGAAGCAAAATAGAGTCGCAGCGTAAACACGCGGTTCCTCTCCGAAAGAAAAGAGGCACATAAGTGCGTCAGGTACAGCAACGCTGGACGGTACTCGATACCAATATCGTTGTTTCGGCATTAATTAACCCCAGGGGTAAGCCTTCGCAAATTATGAAGATGATCCTGGCCCGCAGGGCAGAACTGTATTACAATTCGGTAATTTTAAGTGAATATGAAAAAGTAATGATACGCCCAAAATTTTCGCAATACATAGATAAAAATAAAATAACAAGGTTTTTAAGCCTCTTAAAAAATATTGGCACTTCTTTTAATCCAGCTCCAAGCAATATTACATTACCGGATGAGTCCGACAGAATATTTTATGATACTGCTAAAGAAAGCGGCTCTGTATTAATCAGCGGTAACTTAAAACATTATCCCAAAGAGCCTTTCATCATGTCACCGGCGGATTTTTTGAATGTAAAATAAAAAAAACCACAAAGTCGCATCTTCGATGCAGCGCAGAGAACGCAAAGTTTTTCTACAACAACAACAAATTCGCTTTGCGTTCTTTGCATGATTTTATTCAGGTTTAGTCCTGCCCAGCCCTGCAGGCAGGTTTCCAAAACAGAAACCTGCCGTCAAAACTTACTGTTAAAAAAACCAAAAAAAAACTTACTGCGGGTCTGACTTATTTAAAGTTCCGCCAGGGAGCAGAGTAAGGGTCGTGGCCTTGCCTGCTGCAAACACTACGTTCATTGCCGAGCCTGAAACCGTCTCTACTTCATGAACAGTTCCCGTAAAATTAAGCTCAAATAATTTCTCTTCGCCGTACCCAATGGTATCTCCGGCCCATTCCCATACCGGATTAGCGTCTCCCGAGTTCAAAAAAATGTTAATGTAATTTATAGAGGTACCGCTGGCTTGATTAACAAAGCGCATCACGGCAGGACCGCTGCTGCTTGTTGTGCCATTGCTGCACCCTATAAACGCAAATGCTATTAATACTGCAATAGCAAGCAATTTGATTGTTGTCTTCATAATTAACCTCTTCTTTGTGCTGCCGAATGGCAGCATATTATAATCGAAGCTGAACGACGTTCAGCGAAACTCTTCTTTGTGATTTGTTAAAACCCAACGGGTTTATTGATTAAACTGAAAATCCTTCCACACTTCCGCGCTCTTGTATGCGTTGATCGATTGCGCTGTATTGGGAACTTCCAATGTAATCCATGATTGATCCAGGCCATAAAATGCATGCATGCTGCCAAGCTGCGGCGGCCTTGCCGCCCGGGTAACGATCTCTGTTAAGGCATCGCAGCCGGAAAATGCCCGATTGCCAATACTGGTAACCCTGCTTCCTATAGTTACTTTTTCAAGACTTGGCAAACTGTGAAAGGCCCATGCCGGTATAGTCCGTACATTGTCGCCAATGATTATTTCTTCAATGGTATTGCAATCCCTAAATTGAGCGGATGTACTGTTAAAATCATTGACAGCGGCAGCGTTCCAACGGACAATTCTAAGCCGGGAACAGCCGCTGAAAGCAGCGTCTTCAATACTGGTAATGCCCTGGGGAATGGTGATTTCGCTTAAACCGGTGTTCATAAAAGCGCCATTGCCGATAATGCTAAGCCCCGAGCCAAGTGTTACCGAAGCAAGCGCCCTGCAGCCGCTAAATGCAGCATTGCCGATACTGGTAACGCTGTCGGGAATTACAATATTTGTTAAAGCGGTACAATCCCTGAACGCATGCCTGCCTATTGCAGTAACGCCGCTATTAATGGTTACTGATGTTACCATACTTGCACCGGCAAAAAGATAATCCGGTATTTTTCTCACCGTAGCGCCGATGACAACGGTTTTTAATGCCGGGGTAACTGAATTGTGAAACAGAGGGGGAACCAACAATGGCGAAAAATCGGCACAGTTGGCAGCGTTAAAATAAACAGTCTCCAGGCGGTTTGCGCCGTCAAAAGCTGCAAGGTCTATATAAACAATCCGTTCGGGTATGGTAATAGACGTGATGCCTGTTCTTGCGAATACTCCGCCAGGTAATTCAGTGATACCTCTGCCAATGGTGACAGAAGTCAACAAAGAGCTTTCTATAAAACCGCCGTTAGGAAGACTTGTAACGCCATCTTCGATGATGACAGTGGTAATCTGATTTCTTATAGAAACCCAGGGCGGGACAGAGGCCGGAAAAGAAACCGGCATAGGCCCGTTACCGCTTATTGTGAGTATACCGCCGCCAAAGCGCCATGTTACGCCGCTTTCAAATGTTCCGCTTTGAGCATGAACCGACAAAGCTATTGCTAAAAAGGCAATTATTAATATGATCTTTTTCATAAATAACCTCTTTTTCCGCCGCTTTCAGCGGCGAACTTTAATCGAACACCAGCTTGCTGGTGAATACTCCTTTACCTTGTATAGGTCCCTGCTACCAGGACATTACTATTGCCACTTAGCGTCAGGTTGTTGCCGCTAATGCTGTATGGCACGGTTGCGGCGACTGTACCTTGGTAACTTACGACAATGTTATTAGCGCTGACATGCCAGGTGTAAAAGGTAACACCGTTAAGGCTGAGGTAGCCGTTCTCTCCAAATACATAGGTAGAACCGGTTAGATGCGCTGTTCCTCGCCATACACCGATAAGGGAAACTAACTGTGCCGTTGCACTGGCGGAGCCAAACACAGTGGCTTGTCCGCCTGAGTTCCCCGCATAAACGCGGTAATAGTAGGTTGTGCCACTGGAAACATTGGCATCTGTCCAAGCGTTTGATGATGTGATCGTAACCTGGTTAAATGGACCGCTGCTGCCGGTACTGCGGTCTATTCTGTACCAGGTGGCCGTCGGTACCGCAGTCCATGAGAGGGCAATGCCGCCTGGTGTAGCCGCTGCCGTTACCGATGGCGCACTTATTGGCGCCGGCGGCGCAGGCTCCATAATCCCGGTAACTTCCGCATAAGACTGGCTTTCGCCGTTCTGATTGATGGAATACACCCTAAACCTTACAATAGACTCATACTGATCTCGCCTCTGTCTGTAAAACGAGGTATTACTTGTAGTGTCATTCCGGGTGCTTAAGGCAGCTTGTTCGACCCTGTACGATGTTGCACCCAGCGCTGCATTCCACTCAATACTGATATGGGTAGCACTGGTTGAATGAATCCTTAGACCCGTTGGCGGAGGTGGCGGTGCTCCTATGAGCGTTCTTGCGGTGGCGTAAAGCTGATTGGGGTTTGTGCCGACTGCGTTTCTGGCTTGAATCCTATAGTGATATTGTGTATTGCCGGCAAGCCCTGAGTCTGTATAAGAAGTTCCTGTTGCAGTCAATTGTGTTAGACCAACAGTAAACGAAGCGTTAGTGCTGCGCTGGATAATATACTGGGTTGCGCCCTGCGCCGCTCCCCACGACAACTGTATGCTGCTGGAAGATGCTGCCATTGCGGTAAAGTTTGTCGGTGCGCCCGGCATCCCGCTGAGGGTCCATGCGCCATTCGCCCAGGTGTATATGCCTGCAGCTCTATTGACGCCGCCTGCATTGTTGTAATAAGTGGCAAAAGCGGCAAACCGGGCGCTTTGGTTTTCATTGCTAACCGTAGCGTTGGCGGCTATGGTTATATTTTCAAGGTTATTGGAGTCTCGAAAGTTTCCTTGAGCGATAGAGGTAACCGCAGGCAAGTTTAAGCTCCTCAAGCTGGTGTTTCCTATGAAATGTGCATTGCTGCTGATAGTTGTTAATATAAGGAAACTCGCATTAGAAAGGTTTGTGCAGCCCTCGAAGGTATTACCCCCTAATGTTGTCAACGCAGGGAAGTTCACGCTGGCAAGGTTTGTGCTGTTTTGGAAGCCGCCATAACCGATGTTTGTTACCGCAGGGAAATGCACACTGGTTAGGCTGGTAAGATTATAAAAACTGCGAGTACCAATGGTAGTTAGTTTTTCCGCGCTTACCGTTCTTAGATTGGTGAAATGCCTAAATGTCTCATCATTTAAATTTGAAGTAAAGATGCTTAACGCAGCATCGGGCAAGATAAGGGATACTATCCTGTTCTTGCCGGTTTCCAGGTCATGAACGGGGTTAAAGTCTGTGCCGTTCATCGTACAGGCGGCAAGGTCAAGGTGTACATAATCTGCGGCACTGTTAATGGCGCCAAGCAGTTGCTGCCAGCCTTCATTGGCTGTCATATTACCCAATGGCAAACCAACCACCAGGGAAAGCGGAGAAGCAAGGGTGCCGTTGTTGCCGGTATGAGTTAAATAAGCTGTTACATTAGGAACGGTGGAAAGCGGCCTTGACGCGATGCTAAGTGCGCCGCAGCCTGTGCAGTTTGTCCTTTCATTGCCCCTTATTACATCAACTGTCCAGATCGTCCCAAATTGATGCACATTGGGGTTAGCAGGTAAACTCACATTACGCAACAATTCATTGCAATCAAAGCAGAGTATCTGCTGTAAGCCTTGCACTGTGCAGTTTGCAATAGTGGTGATCGCTCCTGGCTTTTCGCGGCCTGTGTGGTTACTTGGGTCTATGGCGATAGGTCCAACCTCAATCCGCGGGCAAAGGGTACATTCCCGTTTTTGCTGTCCTGTTGCCGCACAAGTTGCCGCACCTAGAATTTGCCAGCCTTCGCCCCAATCGTGCAAACAGCCGGGGTCGCCTTCATTGGAAAAGTTTGCCGTTATTGTTACGGCGTTTGCCGGCATGGTGAAGGTGGTGCTTATATTGCTGTTGTCTGCCAGTACCACGTTGCCTGAATTAACTGTCCAATTGACAAATGTCTCTCCGCCCTGCGGGGCTGCCGTTATGGTTACGGTTGCCCCCAGTGCATAATTGCCGCCGCCGGTACCGCCGTTGACAGTAACACGATAGGTTTGCGGACTGCCGCCGCCTCCTCCCCCGCCTGACGGATTACCGCAGGCAAAAAATGTCAAAACCAACAGTAATGATAAAACCAAAATTGGAATAATATTTTTCTTTTTCATAAAATCCCCCTCGCTTTACGCCGCCTTAGCAGCGCATATAATCAAACACCAGCGCAACACGCTGGTGATAAGCTCTCAATCCTTGCAATATTGTTTGATTACTCAAAAAATTAATAAATAAACAATAAAAATTGCCTATTAAAAGATGATAATTAGATATTAGGCAATTTGTCAAGTAGTTGAAGGAAATTAAAATTGTCTTATAAGCAATGACGAATATTAAGGAAATTCTGGCCAGGAATTTGAAGGAAAACAGGCGAAAACTCGGAATTACCCAGCCGGAACTGGCCGAACGGGCTGGTATGTCTACTCAGTATCTGGCAATGATTGAAATAGCAAGAAAATTCCCAACCGCCGATATTATAGAACGACTGGCAGCGGCATTGGGCATAAATCCCCATGAGTTGTTTTCCGTTTCGGTTTCGCCTGAAAGAGCTATGGAACAATTACAGCAGACAATTTTGGATAATATGGACAGGGCTATGGAACATGCTTTGGATAAGGCTATAGAAAAGCGATTCGGAGATGTCAATGTGTTAAATGGAAATCAACCAAAAAAATCATAATTTTCCGTTCTGACCATGGCACACACAATATCCACATAAATGCTGGAAAAGGGCTGCGCCCGGGCACAGCCCTTTTCCAGATTATTTTCGGGATTTTTTATGGCGCACTCAGCGGCAAATTAGGCTTTATCCTGTCCTGGTAACTGCAATTTATGTAAATACCGTTTAAGCACTTTCTGGTATATAAAAAACGAAAGAACTATTGAGGCGGTAAAAAGCAGGGGCAGGCCAAAAAAGGCCGATTCTGCCGGCATATGGGGAACCAAGAGTGCTGTATAAAACAGCATAAGAATAATAAAACAAAGCGCTGTTATTACAATATTAAAGATCGTAGCGGCAAGCATAAATAAAACAATCTTACAATTCTTTGTCACTTCTTTGCCTGTTTGTTGGTTTTTATATTGGATTTTCCGGAAGTAATAAAAATGCTGATAAGGAGCAGTATTCCGCAGACCACAACAAAGGAATCTGCAAAATTAAAGGTTGGCCAGCGCTCCATGCCCAAAAAACCATAAAACCGTACGCTGATAAAATCTACCACTCCCTCGGGGCGAAAAACCCTGTCTAATAAGTTTCCTATTCCCCCGCCAAGTATTCCAGCCAAAGCCCAGCGCTGCAGGCTGGTAAACTCATCGGTTTTAAAATAGTATATGACCAAAAAAACAAGTACCACAGCGGGAAGCACGATAAACAAAAAAGGCTTAATAACGTCCGGCAGGTTGTGTCCAAGACTAAATGCTATAGCAGGGTTTCGAACATGGTAAATCCATAAAAAATCATTTTTAAAGACATCTGCAATAAAGGTATTATTTTGCGGCCAGTTTTTAACAATAAATGCCTTGGACAATTGATCTATTAGTATTGCCAAAATAGTAAGTGTAAAAGGCAGTAATTTTTGTTTCATGCATCAATCCTTTATTTACAGGCCGGCTTTATAACCCGGTAGGAATATCAATAAATTCGGTATCCATATTTAATACGGCGGCGCATTCTGCCATTATTTTTCTAACTCCCCAGACTTCTGTAGAATAATGCCCGCCTGCAACTATATTAAAATGACCTTCCAAAGCCAAATGATAGTTAAGGTGGCCGGATTCCCCGGTAACATAAAGATCAAGTCCTTCTTCCAATGCCTGAACAGCTTCCCGTGGAGCGCCGCCGGAAATTACTGCACAGCTTTCGTTTATTTCTTTTCCAAAAGGAAATAAACTTAAAGGAGGACGATCCATATAACTAACCGCTTTTGCTGCTTCTTGTACAGTTAATGGTTTTTTTAGTGTGCCCTTATATCCAATTTTTTTTCCCTTATACAATCCAAAGGGTTCGGGGTTTTCTATTCCCAAAAGTTCTGCCAAAGCTGCATTATTTCCAAACTTTGGATCCCTATCCAGGGGCAGATGCACTGCATAGAGGGCAATATTATTTTCCAGTAAACAGCGCAGGCGTTCACGGTGGGCTCCTTTTAGCGGCAAAGCTTCGCCCCAAAAAAGACCATGATGAACAAAAAGCATATCTCCTTTGGCAGCCGCACAGCGCTTTATGCTTTCCAGACAAACATCTACGGCAAAAACGATCTTGTTAATTTCCGATCCGTCATTATCTACCTGAATGCCATTCATGGCCGAATCGATGCTTTGGCTGTCTTCAAAGTCAAGGAATGAACGGAAAAAGGTATCAAGCGCTGCAGTATTTTTTGCACTGGTCATGGATGCAGTATAGTCTGCCCGGCAGGAAAATGCCAGACCCCTCCTTTTTCCAGATATACATTTTCCAAAGTTGTTTTTTTCAATTGTATTTCCCAGGGAATTTCCAGGGGAATTTCCCGGGGTATCTCTTGCGTATGATCCATATCATTTTCCAAAATGAAAGCTGCAAAATTGACAATAAGCGAAGCAGTAAGCTCCGGCCAGATATTCTGGTTATTATCCGTTATGCCGGGATCATTTTCATTGGGACTTGCGCCCCGGAACAAAAAGCTTAATAAGGGATATAATCTGGGGCTGTCCGAATAATCAAAAGGACCAGCTCCCGGAATTGCTGCAAGCAAGGCTATATTCCTGGAAGCCCCCAAAGTCCGCAGTATGGTTTCATAGCGGCCTGTCCTTTCCTGGATAACCCGATCGGAAAGTATAAACATAAGCGGCAGAGCAGGTCTTGGAATATCGCTTATATGAGTAATTTTTCGGGGAACAATATTATTAATAAATTCCAGCGCTTGCTGGTAAAATGCTTTTACCGGATCTGCCGGTAGAGGAAGCGGAGGAGGCAGGGGATCGCCTTCCAAAGAAGAAAGCAGGGGTGCTTCAATTGTAATAATCCCTTTAAGCTGGGGAAATCTTTCAACAATATCATCCCGGCCTGCCAATACAGTTATTGCTGCCCCTCCGGCGCCATAACCGGCCAAAAAGACAGTATTTATATCGGTATGGGACAGATGATCGGTTAAAAAGCTGCTTCTTGTCAGCTCTCCAAGAATATATATGATATCCATTCTTCTGGATTCTTCCAAATTCCGGCCTCTGGCATTGGCTCTTGTATTATTTAATCCGCCGGTCAGTGCAGAACCAAGCCGGTATAATCCCATAAAAAACAAGCGTACCGGAGTCCCATCCTGGTCAAAAGAAGGAGAATCAAAGTTAAGTCTGGAAAGGCTTAAAACAGTAAAACCCCTATCCCTAAGGGCTGTACAAACCGTATCACTTACCTCAAAAGAACCAGCGATTGGGGGCAGAAAAATAAGCAATGGCCGTCCGGTATCAATATCTTCTTCTACAGGACCATAAATTCGTATATGCAATCTGCCCCTTTGAAGAAAGATTGTTTCTACCCCTTCTGTACTAAAATCAGAAATAAGCGGCGGAGCAAAGTGTACGCTTATCCACAGGGTAAATATAAATGCTGCTGCAGAAGACAAAGTAAAGAGTATCCCGCGGTCGATGTATGAATCGCTTTGAAGGCCGAAAAACAATGCTATTATATCCGGTAAATTGGCAAAACTAAGAAAAAGCGCAAATAAAAGCAGGGGAATGCATTCAGGTCTAAACCCATAAGCGGGAAAAATAGCCGTTATAATGCCCAAAGCCAGTAAAGGACATATTGTTAAGCCATGAAGTTTCCATAAACCTCTAACAAGAGGCCTAATAATGGACAAAAAGAGTAAAAAAGCTGCAAGATATTTAAGTATTACCAGCTCCATTTTTATATTATATTATCAAAAAAGCTTCGAGTGAAGGCGGCCTTCACTGAAGGCGGCTTTCACTGAAAGCGGTTGATTTTATTATATTTATCTATTATACTATTATATACGATAATACAAGGAAAAATAATGGCAGGCCAGGAACTTGTTGTTGATGAAGAAAAGATAAGAAAAGCCGTTCAGTCGGGCATTCCTCTGACTATTACTACTTTTACATTACCCCGGGAAATAGAGGTTTATGTAGAACAGGTGCTTACAATTTTTCTAAAACAAGTAGAACAGGAAAAACTCAAGGATTATGTGGCTTATTGTGTCCAGGAACTGGCAGTAAATGCAAAAAAAGCCAATACCAAACGGGTTTATTTTATTGAACGGGGCCTGGATCTTCAAAATATGGAAGATTACAAGCTGGGTATGTCTACTTTTAAAGACGAAACCCTTACCAATATAGGCCATTATCTTAAACTGCAAAAGGATAAGGGGTTATTCATAAAGCTGATTTTTCAAGTCAAAAGGCACATCATTTTTATAGAAGTACGAAATAATACGGTAATAACCAGAACAGAACTCGTTCGAATTCAGGATAAATTGGCGCGTTCCCGCCAATATAATAACCTGGAAGATGCTCTTTCCCAGGTCCTGGACGATACCGAAGGAGCCGGTTTGGGCCTGGTTATTCTGGTATTAATGTTAAAAAAAATGGGGCTGGACGAAGACTGTTTTAACATTACAGGAACAGATACTGAAACAATAGCCCGGATAATTATTCCATTGGACAAGACCAGGCTGGAAAACCTTTCCAATTTGTCCAAAACCATAGTAGAAAATGTCAACTCACTGCCACAATTTCCGGAAAATGTGGTTATGGTACAAAAGATGACTAATGATCCAAACTCGGAAATTGCTGATATTGCCAGGCAAATTTCCATGGATCCGGCGCTTACCGCAGATCTCTTAAAAATGGTAAACTCTGCGCAGTACATGCTTGCCAAAAAAGTAGATAATATTTCCGAAGCAGTCAGGCTGGTTGGCATGAGGGGTATAAAAAACCTCTTGTACTCCTACGGAACACAGAAAATTCTTATAGCCGATACCAAAGAAAAACGCATGCTTTGGGAACATAGTTATAAAACAGCATTTTATGCATATAACCTGGCGAAAAATTTTAAAAAGGATCAGGCTTTATTGGACGATTCCTATGTGGGGGGAATACTTCATGATATGGGGAAAATTATTTTTGCCAGTGTCCACCCGGAATTGCTGGAAAAAATAAAAAGCTTCTGCAACGATAAATCAATGCCTTCGTCTACCTTTGAAGATTTGTCTGCCGGGATGAACCATGCGGAAATCGGCGCCATGGTGGCAGAAAAGTGGAATTTCCCCGAACAGTTGGTTCATGCCATACAATTTCACCATGATCCCCTGTCTGCCCTGCCGGAAGAACAGGATCTGGTCTTTACTGTTTATTTGGCCAATATGCTTTGCCAATACGAACGCGATAATATTTCCTACGATCAATTTGAACCCCAGGTATTGGATAATTACGGTATTAACTCCAAAAAACAACTGGACAGCCTCCTGGAGCGTTTTGCCGAAGGCTTTGTCAAAGAAAACAAGAACTAAAATTTAGTCTTTCCCGTAATGAGCCGCCATGGGATTATTCACCATTAGTATGGGCTGATGTGTAGCATCCAGGGTATCGCGCCACAGGTTGCCTTCCGGATCTACATGGCTGCGCCGGGAAACTACTGCTTTTATGGGAAGGTGGACAAATTCATTATTCACAAGGCCAATAACGCATTTGGTTTTTCCTGCCATTGCTGCATGAACAGCGGCATTTCCCAGCCGTTCGCAGTAGATAGAATCACTGGGATCGGCTTTTGCAGAGCGTATCTGATAACTGGGATCAATGTATTTCAGGTTTATTTCCATTTTTTTGTCTTCAAAGTATTCAATTATCATATCCCGGATATATATGCCCGCATCAACCATTTTAACATTGCCTCCGGCATCGGTTTTTACTTCCCTAATCAATTGATCCTGTAAAACACCTTCGGCAATAACAATAACCGCATGTTTTGATCTTTGCAGCCGTTCATTCAAATGGAAAAGAAAACCGTTAGGACCGTCCAGTTCAAAGGGGACTTCCGGAATCAATACAAAATTGACCTCGTGACTTGCCATTGCAGTATAAGCGGCAATAAAACCGGAATCCCGTCCCATTACTTTTACCAGTCCTATGCCGTTAATTTGTGAGTGAGCTTCCATGTGTGCAGCATTTACTGCTTCTACTGCCTTGGCAACAGCAGTATCAAAACCAAAGGATTTTTGGATAAAATAAATATCATTATCCACTGTTTTAGGAATACCAATTACAGCAATTTTAAGCTTTCGCCTGCCTATTTCCTCGGCAATTTCCAGGGAGCCTTTTTGGGTTCCGTCTCCCCCAATGGTAAAGAGCATGTTCAGGTTAAGCTGCTCCAAAGCGTCAACAATTTTACTAGTCTCCTTGCCTCCGCCCCTTGCGCTTCCAAGGAAAGTTCCGCCGATTTTATGGATATCATCCACCACATCGGGAGTAAGCTGCCTGGTACCAAAGTTATATTCCGGCAGGAAGCCTTTATAGCCATAACGTATGCCGGTAATCCGCCTTACTCCATAGCGATACCATAAACAGCGTACAATGGCCCGGATAACATCGTTAATGCCGGGACATAACCCGCCGCAGCTAACTATGCCTGCATGTACATGCTGAGGACTAAAGTAAATCATTTGACGGGGGCCTGCAGGTTCGAAAACCTGTTTTCTTTCCACCGGTTCCTGTTTTCCAAGCTTTACTGTTGCATCAAGACGGACAAAGGTATGTTCATGTACATAACTGGCCAGTAAATCACCATACACTTTGGACAAGGCAATAGGAGATTTTATATTGCACTTTCCCAGTTCTTCAATAGAAAAATCGTGTGTCATAATTTTTGCTCCTTTACAGCTTTTCTGGACGGTACAGCTTTGCTGGACGGTACAGCTTTGCTGGACGGTACAGCT
>Ga0099364_10009478_pt1 | contig 13504 bp, 13 predicted proteins | sample TergutTh196P3_FD_73070 | JGI IMG/M metagenome (GOLD analysis project Ga0099364, IMG submission 73070) | Microcerotermes parvus P3 segment gut microbial communities from Pointe-Noire, Republic of the Congo - Th196 P3 | ecosystem: Host-associated > Arthropoda: Insects > Digestive system > Gut ...
CCATTGGGGATAATGGTGATGTGAGAGTCTTTCTCAGAGGTGTTTTCAAACTGGACGACCGTATCAGCACCCCGGGGCAGCAGAACACCTGTTGTGACCTTGACGCATTCACCCGAAGAAACACTCCCGTCAAAGAGCTGACCGGCATAAACCGTGCCAACAATTTTCAGGGTCTGTTCAACACTTAAATCCAGCCCGGCAGCCGAAAATGCATAACCATCCATCGCAGCATTGTCCCCAAGAGGGACATCAATCGGGGAAGTGACTTCTTCAGCAAGGACCCTCAAAAGTCCCTCTCTGAGCGAAATTTCTTCTGTCTGCTGCACAGGTCGAACCCGTTCACTGATGATTTGCCGGGCCTTTTCTACGGAGATGGCGGCTGCGTTGCTTTTCATGAATGTTTTTTTAAATTAGGTTATTACAGATGTTTTTTAATGTTATTTGTTAGCATCAAAAGGTGCCTGTTATTGGTCCTCACAACTTTTTCAAAGTGCTGACGTCCGAATTGGCAAAGGCGAAAAAAACCAGACAGCCTGCCCAAATGCCAAAGAAAACAAAAGGCAGATCCGCAGGGTCAGGCTACCTGTCTGGCGTCGCTCTTTTTGACAAAAACGCTGAAGTCTCACAATACGCTCCATTCATCCTGCCAAAAAAAAGCAAAGTCTGATCTGCGCAAACAACCTTGAACTGCACCATACAGGTTGCTTGCGCAACAGAAAAAAAATGCCTGGGAAGAGAGTATCACCTGATGAAATTGGTTGTTATTCGCTTCTCACGCTCGGGCAGGGCAACACCCGCTTTTTCTCCGGCTTCCTTGCAGCGCAAAAACCACGCCATATTCCTGGCCAGAACCCGCATGGTTTGCAGGCCTTCCAGATCCTGCACCACATCGTCAGCTTTCAGACCAAATACCATGTTCCAGTATTTCGAGCCAATCGTCATCATTTCCGAAATCGTGAAATACTTGTTAAGCTGGTCAAGAGCTGATGTCGCTCCCGCTCTTCGGGTTGCAACAACAGCAGCAGCAGGCTTCAGATAGAAAGTGGGACTGCCATGGATAAGAGTGGCAAAGAAAACCCTGTGCATGAAACTGCTCATTGAGCCGGATATTGCAGAAAAATGAACCGGGGCACCGAATATGAAACCATCGGCTTTGTCCGCAATGTCCAGAAATTCATTGACTTTGTCGGAAAGCACACAACGACCTGTGGCACTGCACTTGAAACAGGCCAGACAGCCGGAAAGAGGCTGAATGCCAACCTGGAATATCTCGGTCTCGACGCCTTCCTGATTAAGTACGGATGCAACTTCATTCAAGGCTGTATAGGTAGAACCCTGGGCATTCGGGCTCCCGTTTACTAAAATGACTTTCATAGATTTACCTCCCACTATTTTCAATTGCAATTAACACTCAAATGCCATGCATCATGCAGTTTTTCAATGCTGGCAATCAAATTCATCCTGTTGTTTATCACCACTTTTGGAGTCATGTATAATGGGGAATGACACACACCGTATCAGCATGTTTAAAAAAAATACCCACTCGAAATAGTTACAGTTTACTATGACGCATAAACAATAACGAAAATTTTTTGACAACCCCTGATCCTTATCTGCCATGAGACGTATTGTTTTTCCCACTTCGTTAATTCTCATTATTGCCGCTCTCCTGGTAATCATCGGCTATCTGCTGGCTGGAAAGACCGAAAAAGAACCGGAGATTGCCGTTCACACAGTGGTCAGGGAAGTCCTGCCCGTCGGTGAATACACAAGCCTTGTCTATCACTACACTTCACTGATAAGGAATGAGAACGCCATTGAGATTCAAGGCTGGACAATTCCGTTCACAACCAAAAAATACATCTTTTCCTACACCGGAGCAATAAAACTGGGCATAGACGCAACACAGATACAGGTTGAACAGGTCCAGCAGCAGGGAAAGGAAGCCATACGTATTACATTTCCCCCCATTCAGATTCTTTCACACGAGGTCCTGGGTGCCACTGTTGAAGTCCTGGAGCAGACACAGAATATTTTTAACCCGGTACAGATTTCGGAAACCTTCAAAATCACTGAAGACAGAAAGATCGAACAGGAAGAAATCGTCATGGACAGCACCGTGATAAAGGAAGCCCAGGAATCAATGGAGCAGCAGATTGGGACACTGATCAGAGGCCTGCCAGGCATACAGCACCGCTATGATGTCGTGTTCAGCTGGCAGGAAGCAAAAAAGCCGACAAGAGAGCAGGGGGCTGCTCCACAAGCATCAGACGACAAAAAACCGGCTGATACGCCCGGAGTAGTGGAGGAGCCTGCCAGCACCTCATCTCCGGACCTGAAAAAATTGCCCGATGCTGACTGATAAAGCGGAATAAAAGAAACCTGCATCGGCCAATCCGCCATGCAACGACAGTACCCGCATTCAAATAGCGATGAAAAAACGCCAGAATCCAGTTACCACAATCGCTGCCACTGTCATTTTTGGCATTGTTCTTCTCCTGTCCGGTTGCGCGAGCAACAATACTGCCAATAAAGAGGGCACGTCAGGCTTGAAGGATGCCGGTACAACAAATGGGCAAAACCTGAATTCGGACTCAAACCGATACAAAATATATGAAGTCTATGATTTCATCAACGATATTGCCTGGGTCAGAGGGTTTGACCACAAAAACAGACTGTACTACGGCATCATTGATACTCAAAAGAACCTGATTGTCCCTCTGATATATGAAAGCGTCTTCGCCTTCGGCTTTCATACACGCGCTCTGACATGGGCAAAGCTCGCAGAAACAGGGAAATGGGGACTCATTGATACCTCAGGCATTGAAAGGGCAGGGACCGTTATTGTCCCGTTTCAGTATGATCAGGTGAGATGGATAAGAAAAGACGGCATGACGCGGGTTTCCAGAGATGGAAAATCCGGGCTTCTGGATTCGAACGGCAATGTACGCGTACCTGTCGAATATGAAGATGTTCTTGACTACCAGGACGGAACAGCCGTGGTGATGCGTGACGGGTGGTGGGGTATTGTCGACTCCGACAAAAACGTGATTGCCCCATTCAAATACGCATGGGTATCGTTCTTTTCAGAAGGACTCGCTCGTGTTGTGGTCGCAGACAAGACGTATCGGCCCTTTCAGTATTCTGCCCCGGAAGAAGTCTGGCTGAAAGGCAAATTTGGATTCGTTGACCGAAAAGGCAAAGAGGTCGTACCGCCAAAATATGACTATGCAGGACATTTTGCAAATGGTATTGCAATCGTCAAGCTTGACGGTCAGTATGGAATCATTGATACAAGCGGCAATATTCTGGTCCCGCTTGAACACGATAACACGTTATCGCTTGTCGAGGCATACCGTCGCGAAATACTGAAGCAACGCTTGCGACAGTAAGCCTCAGAGAACAGAGACTTCACGAATTCAAAAAAAGAGTCACTCTGCCGGATAGAGGCATTTGAAAGCACTGTGTTTTTCTGTTCCACTGTGTTTTTCGCAGCACAAACGCCCAGAAAAGAAGCCTGGGATTGAAAACCCGTTATTCGAGGGAGGGAAAAATCAGGGTAGATGACTTGATACATGGACATAGCCGCACATATGTATGCGACCATGTAAAAGTTGGTTGGGGTCAGCTGTCTTTTTCAGGGTCTTTCGGATTTTTAGTTCCATGATAGGTCCAAAAAACGATAATACCGACAATGAAAACGATAGAGGCTGCAAACATGAGAAAATTGCTGAAATCTCCCATTTTTTAACTCCCAGATGTCTAAAACCATTTTTTTTACAGATAATAACAGCAAACCAGCGGCAATTAGAAAAAAAAGACAGGCGAATTCCCTGCTACAGTAGGGAAATATGCAGAAAAAAGTTTTCAAGGACAAGTGCTATCGCTTCCTTCTGTTGAATTAATAAACGCCGAGTTTATCCTTACAAAAGAGGGTTATGTTCTTCATCCCAATTCCTCAAAAGAAATAAAAGAAGAGTACGCTCGTCGTCTAAAAATGCAAGATAAAAAACTGGCTCATGTTTGGAAAAAAATTAATTTAGTTACAACTGATCCCTGATTTCAAAAAGAGTGAAATTTTTAAAAGCCACCCGACTGCTTTTTTCTTTTACACAGAGATTGCAGACTGTATTAGGGATTCACTCTGGGTTGTTGCACATACTGTTCAGACAAGGGAAAGCAGTTTTATTGCCTCACAGAAGCAGCCTTTGGGACAGTAAAGTCGCAGCCTAAAAACCCGCATTTTCTAACTACTCCCCCAAAAAAAACTTGAAAAATCAAAGATTTTTGCGTCTTTGAGGCTTGACTTTTGCCTAAAAACTAGTTAGAATAATGCATATTCTAACTATACAGAGGGTGTTTTATGACAAATGCCGTTTTTCAAAGGCCGAAGGGCACGACCATCCATAGAAAAGATGGGAAATCCTATCTCTTCAAGGTCGAAAGTTATTGGGACAAGGAAAAGAAAGCCCCCAGAAACAGACAGTTCTGTCTGGGCAGGATAGATGAAGAAACAGGAGTGCTTACTCCGTCAAACAAGAAAGCGCGTACAGCGCAGCGTGCCGCAGTCGCTCCGGGCGTAACAGCCACTTCAAAGGTATACGGGCCGTATCTTTTACTGTCGAATCTGTCCAAAGATATCGGGCTTACAAGAGTGATAAGGCAAAGTTTTTCCGACGTTAGCGATGAACTTTTGAGTCTTGCTTTTTTTCTTGCACAAAAGGGGGACGCTCTATCGCTTAGTGAAGCATGGAGTCAAAGCCACAAGCATCCGTTTGACAAGCCTATTGCCAGCCAGAGGGTTAGCGAAATTCTCAGGCGGATCGGAGAAAATGACCGTCAGCGTTTTTTATCGCTGTGGTTGAAACAGTTGTCGGAAAAGGAGATGATGTGTTTTGATACGACTTCGATTTCATCCTATGCAAGTGCCAACGAATATTTAAAACCGGGACGCCACCGGAACAATGAGCCGAAAAAACTCCCTCAAGTCAATCTGGCAATGCTCTTTGGCCAGGAAAGTGGCCTGCCAGCATACTATCGCGAACTGCCGGGCAACATCAATGATGTGATTTCATTAAAGACTACGATTGACAGTCTTGATTTTCTTGATAAACCCTCGCTTTATTTTGTGCTTGACCGCGGATTTTACAGTGAGAGCAATGTTGATGCCCTGTTTGCCAACCGCTATCGCTTTGTTCTCGGTGTTCCCAGTGGACGTGTCTGGGTAAGGAATATACTTGATCAATACCAGAACGGGATTCATCTTCCCAAGTACCGTCAAATAACGGGCAAGAACGAATCGCTCTTTATGGTTTCGCACCGATTTCAATGGGGCAATCGCAGAGCCTATCTCCATTTGTATCACAGCGCGTCAAAAGCAGCTGAAGACTACGATAAATTGTTGACGAGGCTGGCTCAATGCAAGGTGGAACTTGAAACAGAGGACAGGAAAGATTATAACGCAGAGTACTATGACCGCTATTTCATCATCAAGAGAACGCCAAAGCGTGGCTTGTCGGTGAAATATAATGACGACGAGATAACAAAATACCGGAATCAATACGCAGGTTTCTTTTGTATCATGACAAACATGAAAATGAGTTCCCTTGATGTGCTTGAACTCTACCGAAAAAAAGATATCGTGGAAAAAAGTTTCGATGACCTCAAAAACACTTTGGATATGAAGCGCCTCAGAATACATTCGTCTGAAGCGATGAAAAGCAGACTGTTCATCCAGTTCCTCGCCTTGATCTTGTTGAGCGCAATCCGGATCAGGGCAAAGAAAGTCAAAGAACTTCAATACAAATCGGCAAGGGAAATCATTGTTGCCATGGAGACGATTACGCTGATTACCTATTCTGGCAGATATGGCCGCATAATTACAGAGGCAGGGCCTCAGCAAAAAACCATCGCTGAAGCCTTCGGGGTAAAGCTGGAAGCATAGTTAGAAAGCGCGGGCTTTTAGGATATACCGGAGAGCGCGATATACTGGAATATGCAAGGGCTGCTGTTGAATTCGCACAGGCCTGCGCCCCCGTTATTGAAGAACTCGAAAAGAACTGGGTGACAACGCTCTGACACTTTTTTTTCGGCAACACAGGTACGCAGCGGCGCATTGCTTCGCGTATTGGGCACTTTAACAAAAATGCAAAAAGGCTTCAAAGCTTCTTCGCACCCATTACTTCGAAAACCAGTCGCGCAAACGGTTCAGCAGGCCATCGCCATCCTCACCGTATGTCCCTTCATGTATGGCGCCTGCCTGCTTCAGGCCCCAGTCCTGCCTGGCTTCAAAACCGTGCTTTGCACCCGTTTCCTTCAGCCAGTCTCTGTAAGCTTCCGGGTCCATATAGACTATGCTCAACCCGAAACCGGTATTCTCAAGCGCTTTAGTCAGACGAGCTGCCTGGGCATCCTTGAATGACGCAGGAACAAATGGTGACGCCTCCGGCAGATCAACCCAGAAATCCTCGTTTGTCCGGTAGACAAACTGAACAAAATGCGGACGGAATTCTTCAGTAATATTGTGCTTCTTCTTCGCAGCAGCAATGGCTTTCTGAGATTTTCTGGAGGACAGCTTTTTTTCAGCCTGCTCAAGATTATGAATACACTTTGCGATATAGTTTGAAAGCCCTTTTTCCATGCTGTTCAACTCATCAAGAACATCTTCAGGCGGGACCGCCTCTCCCGAATCCCACTTTGCGACGGTCTCGACACTGTCAGCAAGCTTTCGATAGACCAGCCATTCGGCACTGTAACCTATCCCCTCACGCAAATCTTTAAACTCACCCGGCTTCACGGGCTCTCCTTTTCACCAGTCTGCTCATGTTGCAGGGGACCCTCGCTCTCCCACCACTCACGAATGGTTTCGAGCGAGCGGATTTTTCGGTTTTCTCTCAACCATACCGTAAATTTTGCCATATGGAGATAGGCACAAATTACTTCAACGCCGTGCTCCTGCAAGGCATCGCGCACCTGATGCATTTTCGACATTGAATACGCTGCGAACTCGTGCCCTGACATGGACGGGTTGTGCGCCCACAGGTCTTCGTCAGAAAGAAAAGCAAAGAGAAAAACGGGCCCGCCTCTGTTTTTGGGGTTCGTCCAGTACGACACAACGGAGTTAACAGTTACTAAAAAACATGTCAAATCCAACGTTGCAACCATTTCATTTCGTCGCTCTTTTCGGCAGAACAATAATGTCGTGCCCCCTCTTTTCATTCGACCTGCGCGAAGAATAAAGCCATTATAAAACAAAAAATAAACCCAACTTTTTTTTTCAGGCACGAGCCTGTTTTTTTTGCGGGCAATTTCGCAGAGCGCGGGGGGGGCGCTCTGCGAAATTGCCCGCAAAAAATTTAATTTTTAGCCTCCAAGAGCATAAAATTACGAGATTCAGGGTTGTGCTACGCCCTTTCGGAATTGTTGCCAGTCCAAAAAGGAGATGCGTCAGAAGCAGGTCGCATCTTTTGAAGTCGTGTATTTTTGAACATCTTTCAGGAGGCATTTCACCGTGGAGAAGAAATTAGATTTAGGGTTTACCGATAAGGAAATTGAGCGACTTGAGGAAGTGCTGCGGATAGTCGAAGGGAAGACGACAACCGCTGCTGCAGCCAGAAGGCTTGGTTTGTCCATCCGGCAGGTTCAACGGTACGTTGCAGGCTACAAAGTCCAAGGCAGAGCCGCGCTGATTTCCGGTCACCGCGGCAAGCCTGGTACCAGAAAACTGCCTGACGTTTTGAAGGAGCGGATCATCGGGATCATCAGGGAGCATTACTCCGATTTTGGTCCAACTTTTATAAGCATAAAACTCAGAGAGGAGCATAACATCGCCATATCCAAAGAAACTGTCAGGCAAATCATGATTGAAGCCTATCTTTGGATTCCCCGGAAAAAGCGCCTTCCAAAAATCCACCAGCCGAGAGTTCGATGTGCCTGTATTGGTACTCTTGTGCAGATAGATGGCAGTCCATATGACTGGTTTGAGGGGCGTGGTCCCAAGTGTAGTTTACTGGTATTTGTGGATGATGCCAGCAGCAGGCTTCTGCACATAGCCTTTGTCAAATCTGAATCCACATTCAGTTATTTCGGGGCGTTCAGGCAATATATCGAAAAGTATGGCAAGCCGCTTGCGGTATATTCAGACAAGGCAGGAGTGTTTCGTGTAAACAGGAAAACGGCAGGCCCCCGACTGACCAATTTTGGCAGAGCCATGGAAGAACTTGACATAAGACACTCTTGTGCCAGTTCAGGGTCAGCCAAGGGGCGTGTTGAGCGATCGAACAGGACTCTTCAGGATCGCCTGGTAAAGGAACTCTCTCTGAGAGGGATCAGCACCATGGAAGCGGCAAACGATTTCGCCGAGGAATTCATGCGAGATTACAACGAAGAGTTTGCCGTAGTACCAATCAATCCTGATGATGCACACCGGCCACTTGGTGCCCATGAGAATCTGGATCTGATTTTTACGAAGCGCATGACACGCATTGTCTCAAGAAATCTGACCATTCAATACAATAATTCGCTGTACCTGCTTGACAAAAGCAGACCAATGCGACGATTGATCAGGCATGAGATTGATGTTTATCTCTATCCGGATGGACGCCTTGAGCTAAGGGCATATGGCCAGCCTGTTCCTTACAGCTTCATTGAGCAGCGCCCCAAGGCAAAGAGGGTTTCCAAAACTGTCCTGGAGCGCTCTCCAGCCTCTATCAAAGTCCCTGGTTTGCTCAACAGGAGGCCTGAAAAGAAACTGCCCAAAGAAACATTGACAGGTTCAATTTTAACGCGCCTAAGAGCAGTCTCACACCGTTTTGGGAGAGGTTTGCTGTAGAGATTCCGGTTTGACAAGAGGAATATGTGTAGCATGGTTTGCATTCAAAGGAATATCATGAAAAACAATCATACGGAAAAATTTCAGCACAACAGTGGCATCAACATCAATGATGTAGTTGATCTTTGCAATATGCTGATCCTGGAGCAGGACAAAGGCCCAGGCTGCGAGCATCCAAGTCCGTTCAAGTCTACCTGGCTTGTAGCGGAGGTTTTGAACCAGATCAATCCTGAGTATTATGCCAGGGTTGCTGTAACGGGTTCCATAGCTCTCTCCCCTAAAATTTACCAGGCATTCAGAGATCACAGTCAAATCTGGCTGATTGACAAGTTCTTGCATATGCACACATTCGGAGGTGCAGAGTTCGTCACTGAATACTGCCAGCATGAACTGAAAAATCATTTTTTGGGCAGGCATGTCTGCGTTGTGCTTGACACGTTATGCGATACGCAGATGCTCATTGACCCGGCCCCACATAATATGGCAAGCCCGAAGTATGGAATAGTTCCTGATACCCCAATGGCAATCTATTTTGATTCGTCAGATAATGAAGTTGGCATAGAGTCACACAATGGCTCAGTCATCTTCTACCTGGTTTGCGATGAGTACACCATATCTCCGGAATTGACTGATGAAGTGCAGGAGAAATTAATGGATCTGGTACCGAGGGTCCTGTCTGAGCTGTCACGTGCAGAATCCCGTAAAAAAGCAGATTCGCACAGGGATTCAAGGGAAGTGTATACGCTGGTTGAAGGAAAATGCGTTGATCCCATTATTTTGTCGAACATGATAAAGGCGGTGATGGGTTTAAATTGACGTAAGGGGTTTCAGGGCTATACCGGGAAACACGGGCTGTGAGGAGAGATGGCTGCCCAAATAACGGGAGCCACCTCTGTTGTCCCATCAGTAATTTGCTTTCCGTGAAAAACGAAAGTTACAAAATTTACTGGGTCGGATTAACTGCTAAAGATTCTTCAGGAATTCCAGCAGGTCCTCGCCAGCAGGGTTCCAGTCCAGCACGATTTCAGGCGAAGGACCGGGGTGTGCCTGTTCCCACTCCTCGTCCAGGCCGAAGCCAGCACGCACGTACCGGTCGGTGATCCCGAAATGGGCAATCCCAAGCATATCCTGTATGTATACAGGATCAACGCCAGCCTGATACAGGTGTACAGCCTTGCTGTTTCGGAGTGTCTGGGGCGTAATTGATTTATGCATGTCCGGACACACATGAGCAAAGGCTTTTACGGCATGTTTGCGCAGGAGAGAACCCACACCGTCCTGCGTGGGGCGGGAACGCCTTCGCAAGAAGAACAGTGGTGTATCCATGCATTCGATCCTTGCTTCATGAAGGTGTAACCGCAAAAGTTCTTCGGTATTACTGGAAATGGGCACGTGTCGGGTTTTACGTCCATTTCCAGCAAACACAATGGTGGCCGGAGAAGCCAAACAGACATCATGCAAGCGCAGGTCACAAAATTCCTGTATGCGTGCGCCAGTGTCATAAAGAACACTAAGCAATGTCATGTCCCTGCGCCCAGAGCGACTGGATGGGTCCGGTGCTGCCAACAGTGCTTTCGTTTGCTTCAAAGAAAGATATCTGATCAGTGGCTTCTGGTACTTTTTGTCCGGAATCTGCAAAATGCGCTGGCATAAATGAATCAGATCCGGCTCCTGCAACTGGACATAACGGCAGAACGCATGAATGGCGTGAAGACGCTGGTTTCTTGTGCTAACGGAATTTCCCCGCTCATTTTGCAACCACTCCAAAAAATCGGTCACCAGTGTCTCATTAAACTCCTCGAAACTCAGCCTTTCCGGGGAAATATTGCAGACATCCCTGCAAAAGATCAGCAAGTGTCGAAATGCATTACTGTACGAGATGATGGTATTTCTGCTTCGATTTTGGATATCTGGCAAGTAGCTCCCGAAAAATACAGTCATGTGTTTGGCAAAATCAGTAAGCTGCATTATCGCCTCCTGTATTTGATAACCGGGATGACCTCGCCAAAAGACGCCATTGCTTCTGTCACTTCAGCAAATAAACCCGCAGTCCTGGCAAGAGGGGGTGCCTTCTTGTCCAAAACCGGTTCCCAATCACGAGACACCAGCTTTCCAGTTGCGTCCTGCACTTGCAGTAATTCATCATGAAAGACTTCCTGACTCAACGTGTGCCGGGAATCTGTGCCAGAAGCCCGTTTACGTTTGCGAGGAGCCTCAGGCTGGAGCACGACTTGCCGGCAAGGATGCTGCTCCCTTCTCTCCTGAAGTGCCTGAGTAACATCAAGAGCATGCCCCAATTGCTTGCTCTCAACTACTCTTCCAAGATTTGCCACAGGAGACCTCTCGTGGATAAGGTAAGGAAGAGGTGCACCAGAGTGATCTCTTGGTTCAATGCGACCATCCGGGTAATGGTAGACATCAATGTAGTACCCAATCAGGCTCCTTGTATTCTCGTTATCATCAAACATGTACAGCTTCCTGTTGTACTGGATGCTGAGAGTCCTGGAAACACAACGCTGTTCACGACAGGCAAAGATTAAATCAAGGGTCTCATCATCTCGAACAGGACGATGGGCATTAAAAGGCTGCCGGGCCTCTTTGGCAAACTTGTTGTTGTAGCTGTCAATGAATTCTTCTTCAACATAAGCATTTGCCTCTTCCATAGTGCTGATCCCCCTTAACCTGAGTTCCTTGACCAGACGATCCTGAAGAGTTTGATTCGTGCGCTCCACACGCCCAGTGGCCTGACAGGTCTCTGCACAAATGCTGTCTATGTTCAATTCATACATCGCACGCCCGAACTGGGTATAACCTTTGCCAGAGCGTGCATTCTTTCTGTTTACCCTGAATACACTGGCACGATCACTGTACAGGGCAAGAGGTTTGCCGTGCTTCTCGATGTACTTCCTTGTCGCAACAAAATAACTGAAAGTAGACTCAGACATCACAAACTCAAGGTGCATAATCGAACTGGTTGCATCATCTACATACACCAACACAGTGCACTTGGGGCCACGACCCTCAAACCAGTCATGTTCACTGCCATCAAGCTGGATCAACTCTCCATAGCAGGCACGGCGCTCTCTCAACTGCCGTATTTTTGGCTGACGCATTTTATGCGGCTTCCACAGACCTTCCGAAATCATTATTTGCCGGACAGTTTCCTTTGACATGATGATGCCGTGCCTTTCAGCAAGCTTCTCACATGCAAATGTTGGGCCAAAATCCGTATAATGCTTACGGATAAGCTCTGCCGTCTGCTTTTTTATGCCATCTGGCAAATTCCTTGTGCCTGGCCTGCCGACATGCCCCGATACCAGACCATCAGGACCTTTAGACTTATAGCTTGAAACAAGACGCTGAACCTGGCGTACTGAAAGCCCAAGCTTTGCTGCAGCCGCAGACAGTCTCATTGAACGTTCAATGACTGAGGGAATAACCTGAAGCCGGAGTAATGTTTTTTGATTTGATTTACTCATGCCAAAATCTCCTTTGCGCATTAAATGGAATACACTTTCTGCTTGTAAATATGCAAACAGAAAAGTCTCGTTTCCTTCGCACAGAAGAATTTTTGGAAATAGAAAGGAAGTTTTTTGAGCCTAACTAAACAGCCTGTTATTTTAGGCGAGGTGACATCGTGAGACTGCTAAAAAACGACATGATTGACCTGCCCTAACACTGAACACTTTCCAAAGTGATGAAAGAAAAGCGTTACTTGATACGATAATTGCTCATCAAAATGTCCCCTCTCTCAAACCACTTTGGGACTCTGTCCATAAGAACTATTCTAACATATCAATTGAGGAGCAAGCTGAGGAAGTGTTTGCCCAGCAATGCCAATGTAAGGAATTAACTGCCCATCTTGCGTACATACAAGACGAGGATGTTCTTGAAACGATAAAAAATGTGGGCACACTTGCCTTTCAGGAAGTCTGTCTTAATCGAACCAGACCAATGCAGCTTAAGGACTTGTTGAGTATTACCAGAATGGTTGCACTGGGTTTGCGCGATAGATCACGAACGCAACTGCATTTTCCCCAGGATCACACTCAATCTATACCAAATCACATAAAAAGAAAGCGAGAGTCTAAAGCCAGAGATTTTGGACGATAGGTATTCCTGTTTCATCACATTCAACCAATACAAACTTGCCAAGCGGATGGAGCGAAGAGCTGTTCTGGCACGGGAGTGCTGGCGGAGCACCTTCGGGCATGGCTGGGCATTTCAATGCCACCGAATGTCTTTCCGGCTGGCCTCTTGCGGATGGAACGAACAACAGACTTGATTTGCGGGGCATGTTTGTTCGAGGCCCTGGAGGGAATTCCGGCAAACTCGGAACCAGCCAGCAGGATGTTTTTCAGGGACACATGCATCAATACACAATTCTTCAGTCTGATTACGCAAACTTGAGAGGCCGTCGCTTTTACACTGGTGACAATGTCGCAGGAACACGTTCAGACATGGGTATTGAGCACCATTCGTATCTGGGTGATGGAACAAATGGGGTTCCTCGCACAGCCAATGTTAACCCGCCCGGTCAATGTTGCCATGCTTGCCTGCATCAAAGAGTGAGTCTGAAGAATTGAAATTAAAAAATACCTTTAATTGCTTGAATGTTTTAAAAAGTTTGAATGGTATAATAGCTTTGGCGAATCACATTGATTAAGGGAGAAA
>Ga0099364_10009479_pt1 | contig 13503 bp, 12 predicted proteins | sample TergutTh196P3_FD_73070 | JGI IMG/M metagenome (GOLD analysis project Ga0099364, IMG submission 73070) | Microcerotermes parvus P3 segment gut microbial communities from Pointe-Noire, Republic of the Congo - Th196 P3 | ecosystem: Host-associated > Arthropoda: Insects > Digestive system > Gut ...
AAGGCAATTTTGACGATAATATCCGTTGATATTTGAGGGGAAATTAACGCAGTATGGCGGAAAATTCGCCGATTTAGCAGTGCGTTTGCTTATGAAGATAGGTTCTAAAGCCTGTTAAGCTCATCTGCTCGATGGAGAAGCCGCCGCCCTGTGAGCTGTTAGACCTCCACGAAAACTAACCTCTTTTTGATTTCTTTGTCAAACAAAGTCATTTTAGCACACTTTTAGTATACATTGGTGCTTTAAGGATACCATAGTTTTCAATATATGTCAAGTGTGAACTTGCACAAACTTTTCTTGCGTTTTAGCGGATTCGTTTATGCAAGTTCACTAAATTGGATTTTTTATCTTGTTTAATAATATCGATTGCACTCCCGAGGTTTCCCGGCGGCATTCGCACGAACCACAGAATCCGAACGAATATCCTCTTAAATCAATCTTTCAAGTTATATTTTTTAATTTCACTGCATTTTTGTTGCAATTCGTTTTTCAATTCTTCAATCAACAAAAATTGTTGAGCAACTCTCTTCTGCTCTTCTCTTTTGTTGTGAAAAACCCGTCCTTTGCTTTTTCAATAACTTTTCCTAATAACCGTTTTTGATTTGAATTTATGTTATTAAACATAGTTGGTCTCCTTTTATTATCATTTTAGATGAATGCTTTATTTATAGCGTTCTACGGCAACATTACTTTTGGCATTTATATCTTCCCACCCACTATATCGTTCCACATAGTCTTATGTTGAAACTTAATTGTCGTATCCGCTTTCATGCACTCGACATAATGGTCAATAAAATCAGCAGTATCGTCAAGCAAGCGCAAGTAGTATTTCAAAGTATCGTAAACACCATTTACAATAACTTGGCAACCGTGTATATGGGCTATTCTTTGCACTTCTTCATTTATAGCTGTCCAATCTGCACTTTCCATATTGGCGGTTGTCAACAAATAATACCTGTCCGTGTTGTGGATTTTAAATTTCTCGTAAGAATCGGTTATAAGACTTGGTGTTATAGCTATCCCGTGTTTGATTTCTACTCCCTCAAAGGCGGTGTCATCATCATTATTCACGTCAATATCACCAATACGCCCTGACCGAGCATCGGCAGAATGATGTTTTTCAAGCGGACACAACATCTTATCTTTATAACGCGCAATCTCTTTCATCATACATTGATAAGCGGCATAAATCGCCAAAGTTGGTAAGCGTGAAGCACCGGAAGTGTTCTTGTAGTTCGCAGTAAAGTGCTTTTCAAGCAAAGCGATAATCGCAACAATAGACAAGTTGTGTGGTTTCGCCAACTCAACACGCAGATTATCGCGTTGTTTTGCAAGTAAGACAAATATATACAGCAAAATATCGGTTGGATTTGCGCCTTGCGTTTGAAATTGGTCTACCAATTCAAGGAATACGTTCTTTACTTTCTGAGGTTGGATAACACCCGGATAGTTTAAATCATACGGCAAGTCAATCGCGAGGGTGTTTGTTTTCCACCCCGATTCAGCCATAGCAGGAAACGACACTCTTTTCATGAATGGAGTGACATATTTTGTGTCAATGTTGCGTGCGGAAAAACCGTTTTCCATTCTCGCATAGTGGTATCTTATATCTTGAGTAGGTTCAAGTATCTTGCTCGTCAAAAGCGTGATAATAACCGATAGCACGGCTTTGTTGCTCTCTGAACGCAAAACTATGTATTCTACGTTCTTTTTGACATCATCAGCTAATCCGTCGGCGGCGAATTCGGGTTCAGCCGCTTTTTTAAGGGCTTCATCATAAATTTGCTGCAATAAGTCTGTATGTGTCATAAACATAAATCTCCTTTTTAAAGTATTGCTTTGCTATTGAATCAGCGACGGCAGTTATCATAGGAACACATACAGAATTACCCATTTGCTTATATTGTTCTGTATGTGCAGATAAGCGTTTAAATGTTTCTGGGAAACCCATAATGCGGAAACATTCGTCGAGGGTCAACTTTCGGACTCTCTTATCGGGGAGCATAATAAAATATCGACCTGATGTTTCTTGTGATGTAAGGGTTGGGATAGACCCATTTACAGAATGTATGCGATTTGTTTGCCTGTGTACCCTCGAAAGGTGTTCCGTCCCCGGTCGAACCCCCGCTTTGCGTATATTCTTATTTCTGTAACCAACAAAGCGTAGCCCCGACTTCTTTTGTGTAACGGGATTTTCAATGAGAGTATATTCGTCGGGGGTCAAAAATTCAAAGTTTCCTTTTTTATCGAGAAAATCAGCTAAAACTGTTCGCTTCTTTGTATTTACCATATTGAAATCAAAGTTTTTATTTTTTGAAGCGATTATTATAATGCGTTCGCGATTCTGCGGTACTCCGAAATCAACAGCGTTTAGCAACCGCCATTCGGGGGTATACCCTAACTCTCTAAGTTTTTCAAGTATGACTGTAAGGGTTCGTTTACCGTCGTGGTATATTAGGTTTTTTACATTTTCAAGCAAAACAACTTTAGGTTGCGTTTCCTCTATAATGCGACATATATCAAAAAATAAAGTTCCTCTATGGTCGTTAAACCCTTTTTGCTTGCCCGAAGCACTGAATGGTTGACAAGGGAATCCTGCACATAGCACATCATAATTTGGGATTGCTTTTTCAGAAATGTCTTTAATGTCCCCCAACGGGTATTCGCCGAAATTCTCCGAGTACGTTTTTCTGCACTCTGAATTTATATCACACGAAAGCACGCACTCAAAGCCGGCGCGTTCCATGCCGAGCCGAATGCCGCCAATACCGCAAAATAAGTCAACAAACGTAATTGAATTGCTCATATATTGAATTTACCTTTCAAGATATAGTTGTACAAATACCATTGTACCACAAACTATATAGAAAATCAACCCTTTTAACCGAAAATTTCCCAAAAGTCCCCAAAACCTCTTGGTGCCAATGCTAAAGATAGCTTAGCATTCTAAACCATAAATTTATAAACACGGTACAATCCCGTTACCGGGTCGCACGTACCCGAATCCACAAACACAATTTCCCCGGAACTAAGGCGCGTTGACTCATACCGCATTATTTTACGTCCGAGCTTTTTTTCGGCAAACTCTTTTGCGTTCCTGTTTTCCCGCCCTTTAACAAACCTAAACCGCATAAATAAAGGGGCATTGTTCCCCTTAACCATTCCGAGCCAGTCACAAGTCATGCAGTCGATTAGCTTTTCGCTGTCTATATTAGGCAAAGAAACACAGTGACTGTAAAACCTTTCGGCGTAATCGCTCAAGCTCATTCCATGCGCTGTGACAAAGCTGCCGAGTGAGCAAAAAAAGTCAAACGGGCGCAGGTGCGAAGCCGTTAAAACATACTCTATTGCGGACAAAAATCGCTTTTTGTTATAAGTGTGCTGTAATGCGTCTTCGGTACGCTTCAATACTTTTATGCAGTCAATGCCGAGCCATTGACTGCTTTTAATTTCATAAGGCGGCTTTTCGGAATAACAAATGCCGAGCGTTTCGGCTTGTTCCCTTAGTTTGCTGCCGTGAATCAGCTTTAAAAAGCCAAGTTGCAAAGTATGCGCGCCAATCCGGTACGCTTTATCAAAGCTGTTTTTAAACTCTGAAAGCGTTTCATAAGGAAGTCCGGCGATTAAATCCACATGGATATGAATATTCGCCGAGGACAAAAGCTCCCTTATATTTTCTACCGCTTTTTTAAGCTCGGCATAACGCGCCGATGCATCCAATGCAGGCTTGTAAAAACTTTGTAATCCTGCCTCAAGCTGAATCCTGCCTAGCGGCGCGTTCTTCAAAAGCGCAATAGTGCGTTCGTCAAACAAGTCTGCGGCTACCTCAAAATGGAAAAGGCGGGTTGTGGGCAACGATATAACATAGTCAAAAATTTCGTAAGCACGTGCCGCATTGCAATTAAAAGTTCTGTCAACGAATTTAATCGTCCTTGCATTAATCTTCGACAATTTTAAAATCTGCTCCTTTACAATGTCAAGCGGAAAAAACTTTACTCTGCCTCCAACAATACCATTTTCGCCGCCCGACAGGCAAAATGCACACCTGAAAGGGCATCCGCGCGATGATTCAATATAAGCGATTCTGCCGTCCAACGACTGTAAGTATTCATCGCTGTACGGTTCAACAACTCCGCAGATTTTTTCGGGCGGGGGTTTGCCCTCAAGAGCCGCAAGCAAAGCGGGCAGTTCATATTCGCCCTCGCCGCGCAGAATGTAGTCAACACCGCCTAACATCCCGTATTCGGGGTTGTTCGCAGCTTCCGGTCCGCCGAGGACAATTGTTGAGTCGGGGAGCTTTTTGCGAATCAGTTTCAACAGCGGCGGCAACACCGAAGCGTTCCAAATATAAACCGAAACGCCCACTACATCGGGGCGCAAAGCTTCTATTTGTGCCGCAATGCCGGCAGTGTCCTTTTCAAGGATTTGCACGGTAGTTTCTATTACGGAAACATCATGGACCGAGTCCGCAAAACGTGAAACCCCGGCGGCTAAAATCCATACCGCCGGGGAAGAATGTACATATTTTGAATTAATCCCCAAAACCACAACTTTCAAACTTTTACCCTTGCCCCTTCTGCACAAACACAACATTGAAAGTTCGTTTTCCGCATTTACGTAACCACAACTTTCAAACTTTTACCCTTGCCCCTTCTGCACAAACACAACATTGAAAGTTCGTTTTCCGCATTTACGTAACCCTACTTTCAAACTTTTACCCTTGACCCTTCTGTTTATCCAAACCGTCCGGTGACATAATCGCTTGTTCGCTTATCCTGCGGATTTGTAAACATTTCATCGTTTGTGCCTTCTTCTACCAAATGCCCCATCAGTAAAAATGCCGCTCGGTCGGAAACTCTGATTGCCTGTTGCACATTATGCGGCGAAATTATAATAGTATACTCTTTTTTAAGCTGTGACATTGATTCCTCAATTTTTGCGGTTGATATTGGGTCAAGCCCCGAGCAAGCACGGTCAATCAACACAACCTCCGGTTTTAACGCAAGCACTCGCGCAACGCACAATCGCTGTTGCTGACCGCCCGAAAGGCTCATAGCGGGAGCGTCCAACCTTTCCTTGACTTCTTCCCACAATGCCGCCTGCTTTAACGACAGTTCTACCGCTTCCATAATAGCGGCTTTGCTTTTCCCTTGTCCGAGACGCAGTCCGTATGAAACATTTTCATAAATCGACATAGGTAACGGGGTTGGCACTTCAAAAACCATGCCAACTCTGCGCCTTAATTGCGTAACACTTTCCCGCGAATCGAAAATGCTTTTTCCGTCAAGCAGTATTTCACCTTCATACCGCAACTCCGGATTAAGCTCACACAATCGGTTGAGGGAACGCAAAAGCGTAGTAGTCCCCGAATTTGCCGGCCCGAAAACAGAGAGAATCCTGTTCGCCTGAACCTTTAAATTAAGGTTGTAAATGACCTGCTTTTCACCGAAATAAAAATTGAAATTCTTTATCTCTATTTTATATTTTTCCATATGATTTAATCAACCTTTCTAAACAGTTTCTAATGCCCTTTTGATACAAATCTGTTGACAAGTGCGTTGGCAACAACATTTATAAAGAAAATTAATATAATTAAAACTGCGGAAGTTCCGAATGCTTTGTCCATGGCAGTCCCCTCCATTGCCAACAGATAAAAATGCAATGCCATTGTCCGCGACGACGAAAAGATTGATTCGGGCATAGTCAGCACCGTCCCCGCTGTCAGCATTACTGCGGCAGTTTCGGCGACACACCGACCGATACTGAGTATAATCCCGTTTGCGATACCGCGGACTGCCGACGGGGTGACAGCCTTGCGGATTGTCTGCCACTTTGTCGCACCGAGAGTAAAACTAACCTCGCGGTATATGTTCGGGACTGAGCGGATTGCTTCTTCCGACGTTCTTATTATTGTTGGCAAAATCATAATCGCAACCGTCAATCCTCCCGAAAGAATCGACCAACCTAACCCCAAAGTAGTCACAAAGAAAATCAACCCGAAAAGCCCGTATACTATTGACGGAATTCCCGCGAGTGACTCTGTGCAAAAGCGAATAATGCGGGTTACTGCGCCGCCCCTTGTGTATTCCGCTAAGTAAAACGCAGTCCCTATTCCGAATGGCATCGCTATAACTACAGCTAATACAGTCACCGTAAGTGTACCTATTATCGGGGAGAGTATACCGCCCTGCTGTCCCATTTCTCTCGGGATTTCAGTCAAAAAAGTCCAATTTATAACCCGCAGACCGTTGTACAGTATAAACACAATTATCGCCATAAGTATGATTATTACCGTAAGCGCAATTGTCCAAATCAAAGTCTTTGCAATTTTTTGGGAAATTCTTGCCCCCATTTGTGAATCCTCACTCTCTATTTTATTTAATTTTTAAACTTTTGCTTTTATTACGAGTTATATACTGTGCCGAAATGTTCAAAATCATGATTATAACAAACAATATAATTCCCGTCGCGAACAATGCCTGCCTATGCTCGCCCTCCGCATATCCCATTTCTATACCTATATTTGTCGTAAGCGTTCTTACCGGCTCAAGTACAGAACTCGGAATAGCCGTTGCATTCCCAAGCACCATTATAACTGCCATTGTTTCGCCGACTGCCCGCCCTAACCCTAAAATGACAGCCGCGACTATTCCCGATTTTGCCGCCGGGAGCTGAACCGAGCGGATTGTTTGCCAGTGTGTCATCCCGAGTGCCAATGCCCCGTCCTTATATGTAGAGGGAAGCACTATTATCGACACCTCCGAAATGCTGATAATCGTCGGGAGCATCATAAGGCTCAAGATTACAGAACCCGCCAATATACTAAGCCCTAAGCCACCTAAGTGGTTGCTTATAAAAGGAACCACGAATAAAAGCCCCCAAAAGCCGTACACAACCGATGGAATACCTGCTAACAACTGAATTGCGGGTCTGAATATAGTCCTCATTAACGACGGAGCAAATTCCGCCATGAACACAGCACAACAAATCCCAATCGGAACGCCGATAACAGCCGCACCGAGAGTTACCGCAACCGAGCCGATAATCATAGGAAGGATTCCGAATTCACCGTTGCCTGGCGACCAACTTGTACCCGCAATAAACGCAAAACCATGTTTGCCTATTACAGGCGCACCCTGTACTAAGATAAAAATAGTTATTACCGCTAATGCCAAAATCGAAAACAACGCCAACGTAAGGAATACCCGACCCGATAATTTTTCCTTAAAATTTTTCATTCTTTTACCCTTGCCCCTTCTGAACAAATGCACTATAAAAGTCTCGTTTTCCCCGTATATTCAGATTTACTTTCATTCTTTTACCCTTGCCCTTTCTGAACAAATGCACTATAATTTCTTATCCCCCGTCAATGCGAACAAGCCCTCGCGCTTCCAACAATCCTTGCCCTGTATCCGAAAGAATAAAATCAATAAAGTGGGTGGATTCCTCGCGTTCTTCGCCAACGACTACCAAAAAAGGTCTGAACAGCTCATAACTGCCGTTGGCAAGATTTTCTGTTGTAGGTGCAACTCCGCCAATCTGCAAACCTTTAACGGGATTTTGCCCCGGAAGCTCAAGCACACCTAACGAGATAAAGCCGATTGCTTGCTTATTTCCGCGTGCATTTCCCGAAACAAGTGTTCTGATGGTGCCGTTGGTGCTTTGAACAATCGCTTTTGAGGTAATGCGCTGCCCGTCCATTACAAACTCTTCAAAGAAAGAACGCGTTCCCGAACCCTCCTCTCGGGTAATCGGAAAAATATCGCCCTCAAATTGGTCGCTGACTTGACTCCAGTCGGTAATCTCCCCTGTGTAAATATCCCGAATTTGCTCTAATGTAAGGTTGTCAACAGGATTTTCGGGATGCACAATAAGTGCGAGCCCGTCTTTTGCAATAGTCGTGAACTGATATAACTCGACTTCGCTTTCGCTCAATGAACGCGACGACATCCCAATATCGGCTATTCCCGAACCCACCGCAGAGATTCCCGCCGATGAGCCGCCGCCTTGGACATCAACGGCCGAATCGGGATAAAACTTGACATACTCCTCGGCGAGTACTTCCATGTACGGCTGAACCGATGTTGAACCCGCAACAACAACATGGGATTTAGTGCCGCCGTTTTCAATATTCCCGCCGCTGCTGCACGAAGTTGCTGTAATAACCGATGCGCAAGTCAAAGCCAAACTGACAAAACCTTTAAAAAAACTAATATTTTTACCCATACCCTTATCCGTACCTCCCTGTTATATAATCCTCTGTACGTTTGTCGGTCGGATTAGTGAACATATCGTAAGTGGGTGCGTACTCGACAAGCTTTCCGACTTTTCGCGCGCTGTCGTCGTCATCGAGGTCAATCATCAAAAACGCCGACATATCGGAAACCCGCACAGCCTGTTCCATATTGTGTGTCACTATCAAAATAGTGTATTTTTGGGCAAGCTGAATCATAAGGTCTTCGACTTTCATTGTCGATTCGGGGTCAAGCGCACTGCACGACTCATCCATAAGTACAACTTCCGGGTCACCCGCAAGTGTTCTCGCGATGCACAGTCGTTGCCGCTGACCTGCCGTGAGTTCTTGACCGGGCTTGTGCAACAAATCTTTAAGTTCGTCCCACATTGCCACTTGGTTCAACGTCCTCTCCACAATGTCGTTTAATGCCGACTTGCTTCTGATTCCATGGTGCTTAGGCCCGATAACAATATTGTCATAAACACTCATCGGAAAAACATTGGGTTTTTGGAAAACCATTCCAATCTTTTTCCTAAGCTCTACAACATCGGTAGATTTCCCATAAATAGAAGTCTCGCCGAGGTAGGCTTCACCCTCCACCCTTGCAATCGGGATTAAGTCATTCATGCGGTTAAATTGACGCAAAAGCGACGACTTCCCGCAACCGGACGGCCCGATAATCGCAGTTATGGCACATTCCGGAATTTCCATCGTAATGTCTTTTAACGCGTGTGAACCCCCGTAATAAAGGTTAAGATTTTTTGTTGTTATCTTCGCTTTTTTCGTTGAAACATTTACGCTGTTTCTTTTTGAAGCCCGCGGGGAAAGTTTCGGCATGATTTTACCCATGTCCTTTCTTTACAAACTTTCTTTACAAAAATACATCTTAAAATGACAAATTACCTATTTCCAAAATAGATTATAACAGGTGATTTTAAACATTACAAGGGGGCTACGAAAATTTTATATAAACTTTACAAAAGTTTTACATTTGGTTGATTCTTGGAAAATTATTTAAAATTGCTGATAATTTTCTTGAGGTTGTCCTCATCGGTAAAATCAATGCAGAGGGTTTTTTTGTTTTTGCCTTCCACAATGCGAACGGTTGTATTAAGGGACTCGGCGAGTGCCGCCTCGGCCTCTCTGATAAACCTGCTTTTTTGAGAAGCGGAAGCCGACTGCGTTGTTTTGTCATTGGGGTTTTCTTTAGTAATCCGCGCAAGCCTTTCGGTTTCGCGGACGCTTATTTCCCCTGCGGCAGCCTGTTTCGCAAGCCGAATCATTGCCGCAGTCGATTGCGCCGACATAATCGCCTTGCAGTGTCCTTTTGAAAGCTGATTTTTGCGGACTAAATCAAGCACTTGGTCGGGAAGCGTCAAAAGCCGCAGCGCATTTGTCACGGATGAGCGTGCTTTGCCTACTGTTTTTGCCAGTTGCTCTTGGGTCATTTGGTAGCTCTCGATTAGCTCTTGATACCCCTTTGCCTCTTCCACGGGATTTAAGTCCTCACGCTGCAAATTCTCAATCATGGCAATCTGCATTGTTTGCGCATCGGTTAGCTCCATTATTCTTACCGGAACTTCCTCAAGAGCCGCAATCCTTGCCGCCCTCCATCTTCTCTCACCCGCGACAATTTGATATGCCCCCCCGTTCGGCAATTCGCGGACTGTTATAGGTTGGATTAAACCATGCTGACGGATTGACTCCGCCAGCTCATCTAACTTTTCGGGGTCGAAGTCCTTTCGAGGTTGTTCGCGGTTAGGTTCAATCTCGCCTATTCTCATTGTTTGCAGACTGCCGATACCGGAATCCCCCGAAAACCCGTCTAAATCATCAAAAATGCTGTCAAGTGTACTTCCTAACACAGATTTTCTTGCCATTTTACTCCATCCCTTTCCCTCATTTATATTTATATGATTTTATTATGCCCGTTTATTCGTTAATTTCCAACTCATCAACCTTATCAAGTCTTTTTGTAAAATGCTGATAAACAAATGAGATGCCGATTAGAGATAATCCCAACGCGAAATAAGTTATGATTCTGTACCCCTCCGACAATGCCCACATATCAATCAAAAACAGCTTCGATACAACCAAGAGCGACATTGCAAGTCCGAAACGCCGCATAAAAGTAAACCGTTTCCAAAAGCCGAATATACACCAAAGCAAAGCCAATACCGCGTAAACAATGCTGATTGTCATTCCTGCAAACGGTATATCATAAAACCCGATAAGGTTTTGAGTCAATATAAAGGTGAAAAACAGCGACAGCAAAAACGGAAACCATTCAGATCTCAACGCGTTCAAAGATGTACGCGATTGGTAGTACAAAATATCCGACAATGCGAGCAATGCTGTTATATTTGCCGCGGCGTACGCGAACGCATAAACCGGCCAAATGCCGCCCTCTGCCGCTAAATGGCTTTCATCGGTAAAGTTCATTATTAAAAGCCACAAAATCCCCGCACTGTACATAATGTGCGATATTACCCTCATTCCCGTGTCTTTAATCGGTTTAATCCGCTGTAGCACAAACGCGAGCGCGAATGTTGCGGGTATGCAGAACAAAGGATAAAACAAGTGTAGCTCTTCCGCTTTGTTGACACCCTCGGCAATTATATAAAGGGTAAACAGCCACAGATTCAGTGAGGCGGCATATTTCAGAATTTTAATGCCGTTATGGTCTACTCTCTTAAACGCAAACACTGCTGTCAGAATTAGCCCCCCAAGAGTCAGCGCGGCATACCTCAACAAGAAACTCTCATCATGTGCAAATAAATCAATCATTAAGAACCCGCCCAAGCATAAGCCGTTAATTATAAATCCCGAAACAATAAACTTTCTTTTTTCGGCGATAATCCCGTAAACAGCCAATCCCACACCTTGAACAAGCCACCCTAACGAGAACCACGCGGAGCTTTCAAAATGCATCGGGATTATTAAAGCGAAGAAAGTGACGGCTGTTACAAAAAATAACATCCGCATATCATACTCGGTTTGCATTTTCCATTTGAGAAGCAGCCCCAATCCGATGTAAATCAGCATAAACACCAACGGAATTAAGCCGTTCAGTTCTACTATTTCTAATCGTGCAAAGTTCAAGTAAAGTATAACAGTGCTGAAAAAAGTGTTAATGGCAATCAATGTGACATCTCTTTTTTTGAAGTGTAATCTCCCATAGTAGGTGCCTATAATCGGGATAAGGGTGTATGTTATAAACGACAGTGCCACATAAACGATAAAAGCACTTTTCTCAAAAACGCTGTTGCCTGCGTTAAACAGACCGGATAACATAAATGTAGTTATAATGTTTAGCGACAAGCCGAAAAACGCGGTAACAATCCACTTTTTCTTGAACGATAACACAAACGCAAATCCGCCTAAAATGAGGAAGTATGCCATTGCCGAATAAGTCAGCGTTTCGTCCAAGGCATCTAATATCATTAGCGGGAGGAATCCGCCTATAAGCGCGAAGGTGGCTACAACCTGTGATTTATGCTGTATTGACAGCAAAAACGCACCTACCGTGATTCCCACACAGATTAACGCCGCCGAGTATAGCGTTAAAACACCGAACATAAAATAGCTCACTGTTAAAGCGATGTATGCGACGGCAATCCCGCCCGAGGTAATGCCTAATGAAAACACGCTTGCTTTCTTACGGCTTAACAGCTCCCCAATTGCGACCATTACTCCGCCTAATGCAAACGATAAAACTGCTTTAAGACCATTGCCTATTAGACTGTAGGTATATTGCGATGCGAAAATTACGCCGAGGATTACCAACCCGATTCCTACTTTATTAATCACGTTAAGACCCAAAAACCGCTCCCAATTGCTTTGCTTTGCGATTCTTTCAATGTCCTGCGCGTTTACTTTCTCTGCCCTAATTGCGCCATATTCGGCATCAGCATCCTCTAAAGCTTTGGCAGTTTCGGCTAACCGCATTTTTGCAGCGGAAACTTCGTCCGCCAACTCATCGGACAATTCCTGTTTAATCAGGTGAGTCCTTGAGGCTATTTTAGCTCTCAACTCCTCGTCCAAAACAGAATAGCCGCTTTTTATTTCGTTTATCTGCGCGTCAATCAATCTCCTGTACTTGTTTTCAAGCTCTGTAAGCCTGTTGTTCTGCTTTGACTGCTCATAGGCAAAATAGGCATCCGTTTTCTTTTTGGAGGAATTGATTAAGGAAAGCCGTTCGGAGTACAGCTTGGAATAAATGGTATTACGCAATTGTGAGTTGCTCTCGTTCAGTTGGCTGACTTTTTCTCGCAACTTAACAAGCTCGCTGTTCAGCCTGTCGGCTTCCTTTTCGAGCGCGATATTTTTTTTGGTTAAATCAAGGTTTTCAAAGCTCTTGATTTCCGATTCAAGCAAATCGGCGGTTTCTTTGTACCGAGTAAGTATTTCCCGCAGGTTATTGTCCATAAAGCACCTCGATTCTTATTGTTATGACCATACCTTTCTGAGGCATAAAGCCTCCATGAATAAGCCTGTCAAGCGGACTGCTCACCGGCGAAGCCGGTGACACCTCCGCTATTATTCAAGCTTCAGCATATATCCCTGAACGCCTTGTTTGCCGCTATAGCTATCGGCGGAATGAGTACTATTTGAATAACAATACCGGGTAGCGACGTGACGAATGCGGCGGCAATCCACCCTTGCATCGAGTAGTCGCCTATTTGGAAGAAAAAGGCATTTACTGCCCCGTAAACAATTCTCCCCAACAACATCGCCCCATATAATGAAATGCAGAGCCGCGTATACAGGCTTTTCAAGGGAAGCATCATGAGCAAAGATGTAAACAGCCCGTATGCCGCCAGTTCGCAAATCATGGCATACAGCATTGGCGGCTGCGGCATTGCGAATGCGAAGTGTGATATGACGGGTACAATAATCCCGCATAGTAAGCCGTAGGGAAGCCCGCAGATAATCCCCGCAAGGAGAATCGGCAGGTGCATCGGTAAAAACGACATCCCTAACGGATAAGGGAAAAACCGCGGCAATATAACCCCCATTGCAACGAATAACCCCGTGATAACTATTTTTTGAACGCTGTACCCCTTCCTTCTTTTATTTACAGCCATAATTTTACCCATGCCCTTTCTGCACTAACGTGCCATAAAAATTCGTTTTCCCATTTACGTAGATTTATTTTCAAACTTTTACCCTTGCCCTTTCTGCACTAACGTGCCGTAAAAAATTTTAATTGATTTATTTTGTCAATGATAGCATATTTTTCCGAAAATTACAAGCGTTATTGATAA
>Ga0099364_10009480_pt1 | contig 13503 bp, 11 predicted proteins | sample TergutTh196P3_FD_73070 | JGI IMG/M metagenome (GOLD analysis project Ga0099364, IMG submission 73070) | Microcerotermes parvus P3 segment gut microbial communities from Pointe-Noire, Republic of the Congo - Th196 P3 | ecosystem: Host-associated > Arthropoda: Insects > Digestive system > Gut ...
AGCCTTGTTATAACTGCTTGTTCAGCCTGATCCACAATATAAAAACTTGTTCCAAGGAATATGATAATCCCTATAACAATAAGTCCTATTACAAGTGTCCCTGGGTTCAGGAGTTTTGCTCCTTTGGGAGGCGTAAAAATCGCCATATAAAAAACCTCCGTTTTAGCTGCTTTACAAATAAGCTTATTTATTGTATAATACTTGTATGATATTTCCTCTTGAAGAACTAATCAAGCATGATGAAAATATGTATGAGATTACTGTTGCTTCTTCCAGGCGAGCCTATCAGCTTTCCATGCTCAAGGATCCGGAAGTTGAATATAACAGCGGCAAAGTAGTTTCACTGGCTGCCCGCCAGGTATTTACCAAAGAGATTGATTTCCGTCTCGAAGAATAATGCAGCAATGAAACCGGAATATCTGCCGGTTATTGTTCTTTTTGGTCCTACTGCCTCGGGCAAAACAGCAATTCTCGAAGAGCTTTTTCTCAAAAATCCCTATTGCTCTGCAGAAATCATATCTGCGGATTCCATGCAGGTCTACAGGGGCATGGATATAGGTACAGCAAAACCTTCTTTGGAAGAACGTACAAAACTGCCCCATCATCTTATTGATATAAAGGATATCAGGGAACAGTTTAATTCAGGTGATTTTGTACGCCTTGCCGTAAAGGCCATACATAACATAAAAAAAAATAACAAGCTGCCTGTGGTCTCCGGAGGCACGGGTTTTTATATAAAGAACCTGATAATGGGGCTTCCTGCTTCTCCTGCATCTGATCCAAAAATCCGCAAAGACTTAAAACAAGAGCTTAGGCAAAAAGGCTCAGGTGCTTTAATGGACGAGCTTATTCTGCATGACCCTGTAAGTGCAGCCAAAATTCATATAAATGATGAATACAGGCTATTGCGTGCTTTAGAAGTACTGCGCTCAAGCGGTAAACCTTTAAGCTCTTATTCCAGGAATGACAATTCTGAATGTTCAGAAACTGCAGCATTGAGATTTTTGATTTTTGGTTTGTACCATGAAAGGGAAGCGCTTTATAAACGTATAAACGAGCGTTGTAAGGCAATGTTTGAAAAAGGCCTTGCACAGGAAGTTAGGGGTTTGTATGAATGTGGTTTTACCCCGGATGATCCTGGAATGAGAGCAATTGGCTACAGGGAGTTTTTTTTAAAAAACAATGATATTGAACATAAATCAGACGTTAATTATTTATTCTGCGAAGATGTAAAAGCTGCAGAAAGCTTGATCAGCCAAAACAGCCGCAGGTATGCAAAAAGACAGAATGTTTTTTTTGCTTCCATACCTGATACAGTCTGGGTAGATGCAAAAGATATAAAAAAAGCCGCACAGGAAATAAAACAGAAACTGGATAATCTTAGCTTATAGCCTCATAAGACCGTCATTTACCCAGCCGACAAATACCAGAAGTCTTTTGCTGATGGCAGAAGGTATATCAACCATGCTTGCGGCAAAGTCAGTTACATTTGTTCCTGCAACACTGTATATAAGCATACCTTCTTCAATTGGTTCCATGTATAAAAATGCAGAGAAATTTTCTGCCCTCATTACTGTAAATAATAAAAGTGTTATATTACGGTAATTTGTAAGATTGTAAAGAAGTCCATTGCCCTGAGGTGTGATTTCTGCCCTGTAGTAAGTGTTTCCAAAGTTTACATCCCTTAAACGTATATAAACAGTTTCGTGTGATGGTACAGACAGGGCTGGAGGCGGGTCAGGGATGGGGTTATTCCTTCTGTCACTTTCAACACGAAAAGCATCTTCAAACAAGGGTACATCAGCTCCCCTTGTATGCGAAGAGTAAAGCCTTCCCTTAAGGTCACGTATATTGCCAAGTGCATTATATGCATCAAGTATGGTATAAGTCCTTTCCCTTGGGGGTATAACAATAAGTGATTCAGTAATATAGGGGAAGTTTCTGGCCGCGATCCTTGAGTGCAGATCTATTCCGGAATCGGTCCCGGGTATAATGCCGAATGATTCGCCCTTGTTTATTGTACGTATAACGCCTTCTGCAAAAGATTCGGTTTTGTAATCAGGGTTTATGCCGGGAAAAAGATCATCAAAGCTTCTTTGAGAATATAATGGGGAAATTAATATTAGTAATATGATCAATAAAAATAAAAAGCGATTGTACTTCATTTAATATGCTCCGCGTCCCTTAAAAATAACCCTGGGAGTTCTGTATAAAATCCACAGGTCAAGCCATACAGACCAGCTTTGCAGATAATAGGTATCGTAGGAAATACGTTCATCGTAATTTGTATCTGATCGTCCTGATACCTGCCAAAGTCCTGTTAGTCCTGGTTTTGTTGAAAAAATGCGGTTAAAGTTTTCCCCGTATTTTTTTACTTCCTGTTCTACAATGGGTCTTGGACCCACAAGGCTCATATCACCTTTTATAACATTAAGAAGCTGCGGAATTTCATCCAAACTGGTACGCCTAAGGAATTGACCTATTTTGGTTATTCTTGGATCTTTTTTCAATTTATGGTTTAACTCCCATTCCTTTAATAATTCCGGATCATCTGCCAACACTTTTTCCAAAATCTTGTCAGCATCCAAAACCATTGATCTAAACTTGTATGCCATAAAAGGTTTGCCGCCAAGCCCCAGTCTTTTATGTTTGTAAAGTATTGGCCCGGGTGAGCTAATCTTTATTAATAAACCAACTATAAAAAGAAAAGGTAACAACAATATGCCGCCTATAGAAATAAATAAAAGATCCTGTATCCTTTTGATAACAAGATTCCATTTTATTTTTAACTTGTTGGCAGCAGCCAAACCAAGTATGCCGTTAAAGTCTCTGACTGACATAAATATATTGCTTATATTAAAAAAATCCGGAATAAGCACATTATACCTGAATGCTGACACAGAAAAATTCATCATCCTGTTCATTTTGCTTTGGCTTAAATTTGGCATGGCTACAATAGCCATTTTTAAATTATATTTTTCCACCAGCTCAGGACCTATCATGGTGTCATGGATAATCGGAATGCCATTGTATTCATCCCCAGATTCTGGATTATCATCCAGTATAAGAACAGGGTTATAACCGGCCTTTGTGCTTTTCAAAAGCTGATCAATGACCCTTTTGCCTGTTTCATTTGCTCCGTATATTACAGCTGGTATGGTTCTTAGAACTATGTTATGAAGTACAAAATGCATTATATCGCGTGCAGTTATTATAATAATGGGCAGGAATAATGTGCTGAATAAAAACGCTACTGATATAGAATCCCAGGTTTCAGATTCTATTAATCGTGAAACTATAATACCGCCATGAGCCAAAAAAGAACCCAGGGAAAAGCCCCTAAGTTCCCTGGCTGGAGCCAAAGATACGCCTGGATAAAGGCGCATTATCAGAAAAACCACGAGAAAAATGGGTAAATAAGGCCAATATGTAACAAAAGATTTAAAATCTATGCCGCCCCAGTCATTTATCATGATGTAATATATCTTTACAATGAAAAATCCAAGCCCAAAAGAAGCCATTACTCCCAGAAAGTCGGTAATTATCATTGCCGTTGTAATGAATGAAGAGCTGGTGCTTTTATACCTTTTTTTGAACATTTCATCAAATTCAGGTAATGTCATATATAACTAATATCATAGATATCATAAAAAATTTCAAGTCAATATATAGCTTTGCAGTATGATCCAGGAAGATTTGCAGTTGACCCAATCCCACAACTTATATATATTATATAAAGAGGTGCTTAATGCTTAATAAAAGAGGCTTTTTTGCTTTTATTTTAATAGTGTTTACAGTTTTTTGTGTTTTTAGCCAGAGTCACCTGGCAGTCCCCCTTGGAGACCCCATATATCATGTGCTTGAACATGCCCAGCTTAGGGGTTTATTAAGATTTCTTCCGCATACAAAGCCTTATTCACAGGCATTTATACTATCACTTATAGACGAAGTACTTGCCAATGACAGGGAAACTACATTTTTTAGGGTTTTGACACAGCAGGAACGCAGAATTCTCGAGCAATTTAAAAGGGATTTTAGCCCACGCGAACCTGGCACAAGTCTGCTCCATGGAACAATCACAAACGAGCATGTATGGAATGATGTTTATTTTTCTGGGGAATTCGGGTTTAGTCTTGAGACCATTACAGGGATAGGGTATTACCCCCAATACGACGGAGAACACTTTAATTCAGGGGATAGTTTTACAGATATTGATACAAGATTAGTACTTTCATTTAAGGGAGATCTGGGAAAAAGCTTATCATACGGCCTTACTGTACAGGGCGGTTTTTTCAAATCCCCGCGTTCAGAGCTTGGGCTTGCTTATCCCTATTATGCTGGTTATTCCCCTTCATCTCATAATGAGCCATTTACTGTTTATAGCGAACCGCTTGCGCATTTCCCGTATACCTATAATAAAAACTGGGACGGAGCAGTATGGTACACAACAAATATTAACAATGCCGGACATGAAACATGGCCTTATGAACTATCAATAGGTTATTCCATGTTCCCGGAACTTTCAGGCTCTTTTTTTAACGGCCATATACAATACCGCATTGCCAGTTTACAAAGAGAATGGGGAGGCATGACAAATAACTCAAGCCTTATCCTTAATCAGACAGCCCAGCCATTTTTGGCAGGGGAATTAATGTTTATGCCCTTTGAGTGGATATCCTTCTCAGGCCTGGCTGGTGTGCTTGAATACAGCGGAGACGGTATTAAGGATGCTGCTGGTTTATACCAAAACGCATTCTCTGTAAATATGCTTGAGATAAACATAAATAAAATCATTCATATTAATTTTGGAAGCAGTGCAGTTTATGGCAAGCGTTTTGAACTGGGTTATCTTTTCCCCATTGCAGACAATTTTTTATACCAGAACAATATAGGTGATTTTGACAATATGGCCCTTTTTTTGAATTTAAAGGGACAGATACCAGGTATAGCAAGATTATGGTTTTCTTTTTTTATGGATGAAGTAAATCCTGAAGGCGATTTTTTCGAAAAAGCAAGGCAGATGTATGCTCTCCAGCTTGGGGGCACCATGAATATACCCTGGATAACATTTACTTCATTTACATCCCTTACATTAAGTTATACAAAAATAGAGCCTTATACATATACCCATCCGCGCGAGGTTTTGCCATGGTTTGGTGATAACCGCATGTATACAAATTATATAAATAATGACAGGGGACTTGGGTCTTATCTGCCGCCCAATTCTGATGAGTTTCTGGTTCGCCTTGATACAGTACCCATACCCCAGAGTATGTTAAGCCTGCAATATCAGTTAATAAGGCATGGTGCTGCTTATGGTTCCAGTGCTGCTGGCGGCAGCTCCTTATGGTCAGAACTTGCCCCAGAAGACAGATCAGGTGACCCGCGTCTTAGAAAGTTCTTTCTTGAAGATGGTGCTTATAAGTGGATGCATATTTTTAAAATAAGCGGAGAGTACTCTTTTACAGGTATGAATCTGCCTGTAAGGGTTTTTTGCGAGCTGGGAACGGTTTATTCTTATTTTACAAATATAGACGGAAAACCTGTTATAGGTGATGCAAGTGGTGCAGGAAGTCCAGGAGCCTACAGTGTAATTAATACACCTGAGTATCCCCATTCATTTAGCTTTCACTTTGTTGTGGGCATTAAGATATTCCCAAAATAAGCTTATGTTAAAAGGCTAATAAGAGAAACTCGCAGAGAGAACAAGCTGGCCGCCGTAAGCATTTGCACCTGACACATTCCTTGAATTATGCGACATAATGGCCGAAACACTACCGTTAAGCGTAATCCATGGGTGGGGTCTCCAGCCTGCTTTTAGCGTTACAATAAAATTATTCTCTGTTATGCCGGAGGGAGTTCTTTTTTGAAAGGCTTCTTCTGATACTTCCCAGTCCCACAGTACACCATTTGGCCCTGCCATTATGCTGTGACTGCCTCTTGAAATAAAGGAAAGCTCTGTAGAAAAACTTAAATCATTGCCGTTAAAAAAATCTGCACCCAAAGTCAATGACCTTGTATCCCTTGGATATCCAATATAATAAAACTGATCGTATGTTGCGTTCATGCCAATCATCTGGATAAGACTTGCAAAGGGCGAGGGGTTAAGATAAAAATACGGGTCAGTCTGAATAAATTCAAAAAAGAATACAGCACCCCAGTTTTCAAAGGAATATGAATATTGAAGGCCGGCCATATATCCCAAACCATTGGGCGGCTGTAAGGGCCTGTCATTTGTTTCTCCCGGAAGCGCTACTTCATTCATAGCAAACTGGCCATAAAATGCCAAAGATTTAAATATATTCCAGTTAAGCTCAATTGAAAAAAACGAACCATTCAAACTGTCCATTGCCCCTGGTCCCCAGTCATCATAATCAAACCATGAGGACATCGAATGGAAAATCATCAGCGGATTTAGGTAGCGTAATTCCAGGGCAGAGTTTCCAACCATAATACCTTCTGTAAATCCAATGGATAATCTGTTAAAAAACATAAAATCAAGACGGTGTACATAAAAATACCTCTGTGTTGTACCTTTAAGATAATCATCGCCTATTATACCCAGAGTTTCTGGTGATATGATTTTTTCAACACCCCTTAATGGCATCTGATTTACCAAGAGTGTGTATTTTAAAAATTCAGAAAAAAGGGAGACCCTCATATAATCGAAATATGGTGAGTTATCAGAAAAAGAAAGGCTGCCTGTGTTCCCGGTTCCCCAAAAAAGCCTGTCCCTGCCAAGCTGAAAATTCCAAAAAGGACCTCCAGCTGCAATAAAGGCTCTGTGAGGCTGGGAATCATCAAACTTTGAAATATCAGGGACATTATGTAAGAATGTGTCGTTTTTTCTGTAAAAATCAGGTGTTGCACCTATAAAAGGTTCAGCATATAGCTGTAAAAAATCTGCAAAGTAAAAGTTAACAGGAAGGGAAAATATGTACGGTACTTTAATATTATGCGGTATTATATCAATTTCTTCATTGGTTCTTAATATAGTTTGTAACGTAGAATTTATATTTATTGATACTGATAAATAATTACCTGAGTAAGAAATATTTGATTGGGGTTTTAATCGGTTTCTTATACGGACATAAGCTTCTCTGGCAGAGCTTGAAAGGAGAGATGTATCAATGTTTTCAAGAAATTGCTCTACTTCAGAAGGGGAGAGGGGAGGGGTAAAAGAAAGGAAGGAATGTCCTGATTCCAGGGAGAGAAAGCGGAGATCATCAAGGACAGGGTCTCCAGCCGGGATTATGTCATAGGGCTGGGCAGGGAGTGTAAGGGCAAAAACAAGAAAAAGGAATAATGTATATATCTTTCTCATGCACGAATAATATCATAGACGTTTTCTTTCTGCAACAATGCGTTTTATTCTTTCTTTAAAAGCTTCTCTTGAAAACTTTTCTACCTGGGCTCTAAAGGCATCGCGGTCAAGGAACTGGTCTTCTTTTGATTCAAATTCATCAAGAGCTTTTATAAGGGAGTCTGGATTCTGCTCGTAAAAGAAAAGCCCTGTTACACCCTGTTTTACAGTATCCAGAACCCCGCCCCTGGCATAAGCTATTACAGGGCAGCCTGCTGCATTTGCTTCTACAGGAACAAAACCCAGGTCTTCTATACCAGGGAATATTAGTGCTTTTGCTTCTTGATAAAGCGTGCAGAGCTCTTTATCTGTTATTTTTCCTCTGTATGTGACAAGCCCTGTTTTTTCCCATAGTTTTATTTGTTTTTTGGATGCGCCTGCACCTGCAACAACAAGCTTTCTTTTGGATAATATACAGGCTTCAATTGCAAGGTCTGCTCTTTTATAATCTGTTATTTGTCCAAAGAAAAGGTAATAATCTTTTGGTGTACGTTCTAGGGGCAGGAACTTGTCTATTGAAATTGGGCCGTAAACAATCTCTGAATCCCTGTTATAGTAGCGTTTAATGCGTTTGGCAGAAAAACTTGAATTGGTAATAAAGCGGTCTACAAGATTAGAAGAGCTTATATCCCAAAGACGCAGTCTGTTTAAAAAGCGTTTTAAAAAAAATCTGGAAATAAAACCAGCTTTTCTTGTGTATTCATGATATAAATCCCAAATATAACGCATGGGGCTGTGGCTGTAACAAACATGGAATGCATCCGGATTTGGAACTATTCCCTTAACTGGCCCTGTTTCACTTGAAATAATTACATCATAGTCCTGTAAATTAAAATCATTTAAAGCCCCTGGCATTAAAGGCAGGTATTTTTGATATAGCTTTTTGGCAAATGGGAGTTTTTGTATATAAGATGTAAAAACACGGACAGAATTAAGTTGTGGTGTTAATACAGAAGGGTCATGGACATGGGTATATATATGTGCCTGGGGGAAAAGCTCCAGCAGGGTTTCTATCATTTGTTCTCCCCCGCGCATGTTTACAAACCAGTAATGAACAATGGCAACCTTCACATAAGCTCCTGTAAAATTATACTGCTTGTTTTTTTAAATGTATATTGTGATAATAACTCTTTGGATAAAAGTGGAGAAGGGGGTGTTTTTTCAAATAATAGCTCCATTAATTTATTGGCTAGATCATTTGTATCCTGGGATTTAAAATAATGTAAAGGAAACCCATCATAAATTTCCCTAAATACCGGAATATCAGAAACAAGTACACAGGTACCCAAAGCCATTGCTTCCAAAGGAGGAAGTCCAAAACCTTCGTATAAAGAAGGCTGCACAAGCAAAGCAGCTTGTGAAAGATAATGTAATAGTGTTGCATTGGAAACATTGCCGGTAAAATATATATCTTCATTTTTAATGTTATTAATTTTTTCCATTATGCTGTTGTCAGAACTTCTGAAGTTTTTCTTTTCCCCAATAATGATCAGTTTATATTGTAAACCATTGTTTTTTGCCTTTATAAAAGCATCACATAATATACCCAAACCCTTGTGTTTTTTTATATTGCCTACAAAGACTATTGTTTTTGTTTTTTGAGGTTTTTGTTTTTGTTCAATATAAGATATAATAAAAGGCTGTAATGCTGAATATGTAACAACAACTGGTTTTGATGTTCCAAAATGATATTCTATTCTTGATTTGGAAAAATTGGAAACAGTAAATATTTTTTTTGATTTTTGGTATGATCGTCTGTAAAGTAATTTTCGTAATGCTAAACCAATTACAGATGTAAGTCCCGGGATATCGTGAAAGGCAAGGTCGTGTATACATGTATATACAGGGATGGAAATATGTTTAAAAATACTTGCAGGTATATTAAAGAAAGGGGAAAAAAATAAAGAGCTAGAGTTAATTTGTTTTAATAAACTTGGAGGAAAATAAAATAAGTCTTTTATGGAAAATGGTTTTATATTACATTGAAGTATATTTACATTTGTATATGATTTAAATAGCTGTAAATCGCTTGTATTACCAAGAAGTAAAAAATCATTATGTGACTTCAAAAGGTACGGCAGGACACCCTGTAAGTATATGCCCACACCGCTGGAATTTATCATCCTGCAGTCAATTGCTATTTTCATGTAATACAAGAAACTGTGAAAATTCAAAAAGGTTGTTGAATGTCATTATATTGTCATGTACTTCTTTACCTATATAAACAGGGGTGCAGCCTGCGTTTATTCCAGCATCTATATCACGCCTATGATCTCCTATCATATAGGATTTTGATAGATCAATATTATATTTTTTTGCAGCTTCAAGGATCATACCGGGTTTTGGTTTACGGCAATCACATACGGTTTTATATTCAGGTAATTCTCCTTGAAATCCCTTGTCAGGGTGGTGAGGGCAAAAAAATATATCATCCACAAAAGCGCCGGAGCTTCCAAGCTCTGTTTCCATTTTATTGTGTATTAATTCAAGTTCTTCTAAGCTAGCCTCTCCCCGTGCTATTACAGGTTGATTTGTAATTACAATAGCAAGGTATCCAAGCTTGTTTATGTCCTTTATTGCTATATCTGCTTTTTGAAGTAAAATAAAATCTTCATGACTTTTAATAAAACCCTTATCCACATTTATTGTACCATCACGATCTAGAAAAACAGCTTTTTGTCTGTTTCTTAGGGATTTTTGCATAACAATTTTTTTTTCAATTGCATTATGTACCTGGGAAAAACGTTCTGGTGTTCCCATGTCTTTAATATATTCTGGAGTATGATATGCATATATGCGGCCACTATCTATGGCAGGTTTAAGCATATCGCGGTCAAGATCAATCTTTTCTTTTTCTGGCTTTATATAAGATAATAAATGTTTTGAAAGGATATGAATACCTGAATTAACAATATTTTTATAATAAACCCGGGGTTCTTCCTTGTTCATCCATTTAATAACACGATTGCCCTTATCTGTAATTAATAAAGCACTGTCAAAAGGATGATCATTTGGATGTACAGCAAGTGTTACCATGGCTTTTTTGTCCTTATGAAAATCAATCATACGGGAAAAATCCATATCAAAAATAATATCCCCGTTAATTAATATAAAATCATCTGTTAAGTTTTCTATTTTATATATGGCTCCAGCAGTTCCCAATGGTTCAGTTTCTGTATAATAGCTTATATTAACACCTATTTTACTTCCATCTTCAAAATAATCAGAGATATAATGTCCTAAATGTCCTATTACAAGGATAATATCAGTAATATTATTTTTTTTTAGACATTCCAATTGATGTTCAAGAATAGGTTTATTGCATATTGGGATCATTGCCTTGGGTATATCATTTGCTATATCTGCGATTCGTGTACCTTTTCCGCCTGCCATTATTATTGTTTTCATTTTAATTTAATATCTATCGTAGATAGTCCAGCCCTGTGTTCCGGTTTCTGTAAAACTGGGAGTTAATACCATTCCCTGTTTTTTATTTAATGCATTTATAAGTCTTATCCTGTTGCATGGATTACAATAGATCATCATAAATCCGCCGCCGCCAGCCCCTGAAATTTTTGCTGAATCTGCACCATTATCAATAATATAATCATAAAGATCATCCAAAAAAGAATTTGATATTGATGCTGCTGATTGTTTCTTTGCAAACCAGCCTTGTTTAAGACAGTCAGAGAAGCCGCAGAAATCTCCTTTAAGAAGGGTTTCTTTCATTAAAACAGCTTGTTTTTTTAATTCGTGCATGCTTTCAATGTTTTTATCACCTTTTTGTGTATGCTTTATCTGTTCTTCGATTATATTTGCACTTTCTCTTGAAACACCTGTGTAATATAAAACCAAAGAGGATTCAAGTTCATTTCTTATCCAGCGTTTTAATCTTAATGGATTAACAATTACTCTTTCATCCATGTAAAACTCCATAAAATTAAACCCGCCAAATGTAGCAGCATATTGATCCTGTTTACCGCCTGATAAACCTATATCTTCCCTTTCGATTTTATATGCCAAAGAAGCTATATCATACTCACCAAACGGCAGGTTAAGCCATTCTTCATAAGCCTTAATCATGGCTACTACCATTGTAGAGGAAGAACCAAGGCCAGAACCTGCAGGTGCATCAGAATAAGTAGTCATTTTAAATGATAATGGTTTTTTTACATAATCATTAACAAGCCTGTTGTATACTCCTGCATGAAGAGGAAGGGAAGAAGATAATGGAAGATTGTTTGTTATGTCAAATAATTCATTTTTATTGATATCAGCTGCTATAAACTCTATTTTTCCATTATCACTTGGTTCTATAGAGCAATATGCATACATATCAACTGTAACATTTAATACATATCCGCCGAAAATATTATAATAACTTGATATATCTGTACCGCCTCCTGCAAGGCCAAGTCTTAAAGGTGCTTTTGAACGTATAATCACATTAATATTCCTTTACTACATCCTTAAATATATGTCAAATCCATAATCATAAGATACAAGTTTATATTCTTTATCAATTAATGCATAGATTTCTTCATGCCAGTCTTTTTTAAATTGATTATCGCCAGCAGTATATATAGTTATTAATCTGGGTTTTTTTGTTAAAATGTCATTAATAAATTGCCATTTTGCATCTGGTATGTGATCAAATGTTTCGCTTTGATAAATATATTTTGATGCATAAGATCTTGATGTAAATGGGTATATATAACCATTCCATCCAAGGCTTATTATTTCATCATCTGGTTCTGTTAATTCATCAATAAGTCTGCCAACATATTGTAGCTGTTGCCCTGAATCAAAATTTGTAAATAAGTAAAAAGATAACCTGGCAATACCTTCTGAGAATATAATGCAAAAACAAAATAGAACAGCAAGTATACTATGCTTATATTTTGAAAATTGGTTTAAAAGTATTTGTGATAAAAATGCAAGTGCAGGAACAAAAAACGGGATTAATATTAAATTATAATGCGAATTACCAGTAGAAAAAGAAATAAATATAATACTTAAAATATAAGATAATATAAAACCATAATAATAAAAAGTATTAATATTATTGTATTTTATTAATAAAAATATAATACCAATAAGTAAAGGAATAAAAGATAGACTTCTGTTTATAACAATGTATAAATTATATATAAATTGCTGTAATAATGATATCTGAAACCCCCTGCTGATTCCTCCCAATATTACCTGTATATAAAAATAATCAAATAAATTATAATAAATAAAATATAAAAATATTGGTAGTAAAACAATAATTATTCCACAAATAAATATTAATATAAACTTAAATAGATCCAGTAATTTTTTATTGATAATGCAATCAATTACAATTATAAAGCAAAAACCCGCCCAAAGAGGAAACATGTTAAACCTTATCATTATAGAACATGAAAAACAAATACCTAATATAAATATTTCAAATAAGGATATATTTTTTTTATTTATATAATATTTTGTAAATATATATAGTGATATAATCAAAAAAGGCAATGAATATATTTCTGTTCCTGCATGTACAATATAAAAAGGATGCATGGCCAATGATATTGCACATATTGTAATTAATGCGGTTTTATAGTTTACAAATAATAATGCTGTTTTATACATAAAAAAGAAAACAATAAAAATAATAATAAATTCTGTTATCCAAAGTCCTGTAATTTTGCCAAAATAAAAGCCAGGTACACTTATAAAATGTGTAATTGGTCCTTTATTATCTGCAAGATCCCTGTATAAAACCTGGCCTCTTGTAATTCCTTGAACAATGGTAACATATGTGGATGTATCAACATTCATTATCCTTAAATTAAATGGATTAAATGTTGATGTATAAACCAATGATAATGTTAATATAAATAGAATTATAAATATTATTATATTTTGTTTATTTGATTTAATTACCTGTATCAATTTTTATATCTTTTTTAATTTATTTTTTTACGCCAATAATCAAGCATATCAATAATTGTTTGTTCTATAGAGTATTGTTGCTTCCAGCCTGTACATTTTTTTAATTTTGTTGAATCTCCAAATATTATAGGTTCATCTGTTGGCCTTAAAAGATCAGAATCAAGCTTGGTTTCAATATCTACTTTGGAATTTTTTTTGATAATATCAATAAT
>Ga0099364_10009481_pt1 | contig 13502 bp, 13 predicted proteins | sample TergutTh196P3_FD_73070 | JGI IMG/M metagenome (GOLD analysis project Ga0099364, IMG submission 73070) | Microcerotermes parvus P3 segment gut microbial communities from Pointe-Noire, Republic of the Congo - Th196 P3 | ecosystem: Host-associated > Arthropoda: Insects > Digestive system > Gut ...
TGCCCTGCCTGCCCTGTGCCCTAAAATAATATCCAAACACCCCCTGCTGCTTCAGGGTGTTCATTGTTTGGCTTTAGTTTCAGTTTTGAAGGATTATCAAAATAAAAGACTGTAAAGCAAAAAGTATCCAGGCGCTGCCAAAGAAAGAGAATCGATTGAATCCAGCACGCCGCCCCTGCCCGGGATAATAACACCTGAATCTTTAATGTTTACGCTTCGTTTAATTGCCGATTCCCCAAGGTCGCCGAGTGCGGCTAATATGCCTGTCAGCAAACCGAGCAGCGCGCCTGACAATAATCCTGCCCCTGTGAATAAATCGTTTAACGCAGGGTTAAAAACATCTTTGAAAAAAACTACAGCCAAAAGGCCTACTATAGCAGAGCCTGCAAAACCGCCGATGAAACCGGCGATGCTTTTATTCGGGCTTACAGGAATTATGCCCCTGTTGTTTTTACCGAAAAGCATCCCTGCAGCCCATGCGGCAGAATCGCATAAAAATACAATGCATATAAAAACGATTAACAAAAGAGAACTTTTTTCAGGGCTGTCGATACGGCTGATAATTGGATTTGAACTGCTGATCCGCACAATCCACATCATCAGCATACCTGGATAAAATAAAACAGCCAAGCCTGCGGCAAGCCGTTTAATGAAATCGTCTGTTCCTTTACCTCTGGAAAAAATCATGGAAATAAACAGCCATGAAACTATTGATACAATAATGCCGGGAATTATCAAAGTATTGTAAGGAAAATTATGAAAACTGATGTACAGGTACATCGAAAGGGGGGGTAAGGCCCCTAAAATTGCCGCTTCTGTTTTTGATACATTAAGATTTTTTTTTGAAAGCATAACAGAAAATTCAACAGCGCCAAGTGAGCTGAAAAGAATTACAAGCAGGTTAAGGCAAAGGTGATTATAGTAGGGCAGGAAATACGAAATAACAATAAAAAACGGAACGCCTAGTGAAAAAACCAAGAGCCGCTGGGTAATTTTTTTCATGCCGCTGCTCCTTTTTTACGCCCGCCGAAACGCCGGTCGCGCCTCTGGTAATCTTTAATGGCTTTTACAAGGTCTGTTTCTGTAAAGTCGGGCCAGAGTTTGTCTGAAATGTAAATTTCTGAATAAGCCGCTTCCCAGAGCAGAAAATTACTAAGCCGGTATTCGCCTGCGCTGCGGATAATAAGGTCTGGGTCGGGCACATCGGGATTGTCAAGGTAAGAGCTTATGTCATTTTCGCTAACAGAGGAAGGGTCTTTGCCGGCTGAGGCATAACGGTGAAAAGCTCGGATAATTTCGTCCCTGCCGCCGTAATTAACTGCAAGAATTACATTCATTCCGGGAAAATCTTTTGTGTCTTCTTCTGCGCCGGTAAATTCAAGGGCAATTTCTTCGGGCAGGCCCTTTATGTTGCCTGTACTGCGAATCCGCAGGCGGTTTTGACGGTAAAAATCCATCTCAGAGCGTAGATGTTTTTTTATCAGCGACATAATAAAATTTACTTCAGAGGCGGCGCGCTTCCAGTTTTCTGTGGAAAAGGTGTATAAGGTAAGGTACTGAATGCCTATTTCAGAGGCGGCTTTTACAATACGTTTTGCCGCTTTTAGCCCTTCCTTATGCCCTTTAGTGCGGGCTAAAGAATGTTGTTTTGCCCAACGGCCGTTCCCGTCCATGATTATTCCTACATGGCGCGGGATATTTTCTTGTAAAGACATCACACTTCCATAATTTCTTTTTCTTTCTCTTCAAGAATCTGGTTAATGATATTGATATAATTATCAGTAAGTTTTTGCAGATCGCCAGCCCCTTTGCTTTCATCGTCTTCTGTTATTGATGAGTCTTTCTGCATTGTTTTAAGTTCATCATTGCCGTCACGGCGTATATTGCGGATTGAAACCCTGGACTGTTCCGCCTGGTTTTTTGCAAATTTTACCAGTTCTTTACGCCGTTCTTCCGTTAAGGGCGGAACGGCTATGCGTATTACTTTTCCGTCGTTAGAAGGGTTCAAGGACAGCTCTGAAGACCTGATAGCCTTTTCAATTTCCATGATTAAATTTTTGTCCCAGGGCTGTATAACGATAAGCCTTGCCTCTGGGACAGAGATATTTGCTACCTGGTTTAAGGGTGATTTTTCACCGTAATAATCCACCTTGATTTTATCGAATAACGCTGCCGACGCCCTTCCGGTTCGCAGGCTTGCAAAGCCTTCCTTTAGGTTTGCCACAGTTTTTTTCATTTTTTCTTCGGTTGATTCAATGACAGCCTGCATAATATTTTTAATTAACTCCTACTTTAAAATACACATAATCTGAAATCTCAAGTTTTGCCCCTGCTTTCTTTGAACATTCTTCGATAGCCTGGGCTACACTGAGTTTTTCATCTTTTACATAGCCTTGTTCAAGAAGGCATATTTCGCTTAGGTGCTTTTTAATTTTGCCCTGAAGTATGCCGTCAAGTACATTTGCAGGTTTCCCCTGGAGTTTTTCATCTTTTTCCATCAGTTTGCGGAAAAGTTCTTCTGTTTCGCTGATATAATTCTGATCGATTTTGCTTTTATCCAGCGCATAAGGGTTGAATGCCGCTATGTGCAAGGCCAGTGAAAAAATAAAAGATTGTACATCTTCGCTGTTAAATATTTCAGGTTTGTCAGATGCACATTTAACCACAACGCCTATATTTCCATCGCCGTGAATATATTTGACAAAGTATTCATTGCTGTCAGCCGTAATAGCTTTTAGCCTTTTAAGCCCCATGTTTTCACGGATCTTTGTTGCAAGGGTGGTAACCATCCCATTTAATTCTTCGTTAGGTTCATTAATTCCTTCTGCCAGAGCTTTTTTAGCAATTTCATTGCCAAGTGTTATAAAGTCCGGGTTTCTGGCGACAAAGTCTGTCTCAGATGCCAGTTCTACAAGGACTGCCGCCGAGGCATTATTTTCGATAAAAATTTTGCCGGCATTGGTTGCACGGTCTGAACGTTTTTCCAGAGCGGCAAGGCCTTTTTCTTTAAGTAATTTTTCAGCTTTATCAAAATTACCTTCGCAGCTTACCAGAGCGTTTTTACATTCCATCATGCCCGCTCCTGTTTTTGCCCGAAGGTTTTTAACATCTGTTGCGCTAATTTCTGCCATTTTTATTCTCCTATTTCTCCGTAATATTTATCTTCATCCACATGGATTTGATTGTTTCTTTGTTCTTCTTCCTGCATGTCATTCAAGGTGTCTTCGTCCAGGGCTTCAGGCGGTATCTCCACTGAATATTTTTCTATAGCAGCGGCAATATCTATTTCCTGATCGTCTTCTTTTTTGGAAAGATCCGACAAGCCGTACATATCTTCATCTTCATCCCCAAGAGTCTCGATTATCCTAAGCCCCACTTCGTTATCTGCTTCTATAACAGCATTTGCAATTATCTGAGTAAAAAGGGTAATCGCCCTGATTGCATCGTCATTGCCGGGTATCGGGTAATCAATTCCATCGGGGTTGCAGTTTGTGTCTACAACTGCAATGATAGGAATGCCCTGCCGTTTAGCTTCGGCAACCGCAATGGCTTCCATGCGTGTGTCAATGATAAACAGTATGCCGGGAAGTTCTTTCATTTCCTTAATGCCGCCAAGGTTCTTTTGAAGTTTTATCCTTTCTTTTGCAAGGCCGGCAACTTCTTTTTTTGTAAGGTTTTCAAAAGTGCCGTCAACTTCCATTTTTTCAAGTTTCTTTAAGCGGAGCAAAGATTTCTTTATTGTGGAAAAATTTGTCAACATTCCGCCAAGCCAGCGGTTGTTTACAAAGAACATCCCGCAGCGTTCCGCTTCTTTTTGAATTGCTTGCTGCGCCTGATTTTTTGTCCCTACGAACAAAACCGACTTGCCGCCGGCAACTGTTTTGCGTACAGCTTCGAAAGCTTCTTTAATTGCCTGAATCGTTTTTTGCAAGTCGATGATGTGAATCCCGTTCCGTTCCGCAAAAATGAATTTCTTCATTCTGGGATCCCAACGTTTCACCTGATGACCAAAGTGTACTCCCGATTCCAGGAGACTTTTCATGGTTACTACTGCCAAAGTATCCTCCTACACCGGCAAAATCTGGATACGAATTTTGCCTGCCAATCCCTATATCTCAGAGCTGTATATTTCTATGACAGCCCCGGAAATTTGGTTATCAGAGGCTCAAGCCCCAAACCGATAACCATTGTCTTTTAAGATAGCATAAAACTTATGCAATGGCAAGTGCTTCAATAGGTAATTTCCTCCGCTTTATGCAAATAAAAAAAACGGCAGAAAAATATGCTCGGTATAGGCTTTAGCATAAGTCAAACCGGTAACCATTGTCTTTTAGCATAAGATAAAATTCTCGCAAGGGCAGGCCTGCAACAGTGCTTGGGCAGCCGTTTATTGAATTTATTATACAGCCGCCTTTTTCCTGCAGCCTGTAGGCCCCGGCCGCTCCCTGCCATTCGCCCGTGCTTATATACCATTCAATATCCGCTTTGTCTAGCTTTGCCATTTCTACCGAGGCACAAACATGACGGACATCCGCCTGAGGACTGTCTTTGTGCCACAGGGCCATTGCGGTAATAGCCTCGTGCACTTTGCCTGCCAGGCTTTCAAGCATTTCCCTTGCAGCATATTCATCGGCGGGTTTGCCGTAAATCTTCCCGTTAAGCGTTATAATTGTATCTGCGCCGAAAACCCATTTGCAGTCTGTTTTTTTGATGACTGCCCTTACTTTCTTTAAAGCTAAATCCCTTGCAATCTGAATGGGAGTTAAGCCCAAAACAGGAGTTTCATCGATTTTTGCGGGGATTACAGTAAAGGGCAGCCCGAGTAAGCGGAAAAAATATTCCCTGCGAGGCGAGGCTGATGCAAGAATTATTTGTTCCATTAGTTATTTTCAGTACGAAAACTTAAAATTATATTGGCAGCATCCCTTGACAAGGCGGTAATTTTTTCAAATTCACCTGCATTGATAAGATCGGGGCCTGCCATCCATGAGCCGCAACAGGCTATGACTTTTTCAAAAGAAATGTATTTAATCAGGTTTTCTGCATTGATGCCGCCTGCGGGCAGGAATTTTATATTGGGATAAGGCGCCGAGACTGCTTTTATATACTCTATGCCCCCTGCCTGCTGCGCAGGAAAAAATTTAACCACCTCCAGCCCCTGCTCCATGGCATATTCAATTTCAGACGGAGTTAGGCAGCCCGGAATGATCGTGATTCCCTTTTTAAGGCAGTGGGAAACGACTTTAGGGTTAAATCCAGGGCTTACAATAAACTGAGCTCCTGCATCGATGGCGCGGTCAGCTTGTTCAATGCTTAGTACAGTTCCCGCCCCGACAAGGATTCCCTCTGTTTCTATGCTTGTGCGCCTTATTGCTTCCTCTGCCTGCGCGGTGCGGAAAGTAAATTCCACGCAGGGAATTCCCCCGGCAGCAAGAGCCTTTGCAAGCGGCAAGGCATTTTTTGCATCGTCAATTTTTATCACAGGCACAATGCCGATTTCTTTAATTTTTTCAAGGATGGTATTCATAAGCAGGTTTAACTGTCGTCAGCCGGCCTGATATCTGCTCTGACAGTATATAGATATTCGTTCAAACGAATCTTATAACCCATAGGAACATTTGGCAGATCAAAATTCATTTCAAGGGCAATCATTTCTTTTTTGCCTTCGACATTTTCAGAACTGACAAATTTTCCATCAATGTTAAAACTTTCTCTTGGGTCATCAAAATCCACTCTTATTGAAGTTTCTTTATCCAAAATAAATTTTGCTACGCCTAACATTATAATTTTAGCGCCGGAATATGATAACTCTCTAAGTATGCAACGCCTCGGCACTCTTTGAATAAATGCGGCAGTTTCTTTGGACATGAGGCGCAACTTTCGCATTGAGTCCTGATTAAGGAATATCTTTTCATCCCCCCGTTTGGAAGAATTTACATTTGCATCCAATACTCTGCCTACAACCTCAATAAGATCGTCCGGCGGCCTCTGCGTATATTGAATATTCAGCATGGAAACATCATTGGAATTTTTGAACGGGGCATTGCCCATAACGCGGCCTGAAATAAAAAAAGTTACAGGGGTTCCCTTTTCTCCGGTTTTAAAACACAGGCGTAAACTGACAAGATTATTTGCCCTTTGCAGTTTTTCAAGCAAGCCTGATTTATTATTGGCTACAATTCTGGCTTTTTCAAAAGAAGTGGAATAAAAAATGCAGGGCCAAAAATCGCTTCCGCATTTTAAATGAACCTGTTCTGTAACAAGCCCGGTTAACTGGATCATCTCTTTTGTAAAGGAAACATCAATCCCTTTAAAAGTATTATAATAAGTTGTAATTCTTTGCGCTGGTACTATACCCATGCTCTTAGTTTACAATGTATTTGGATATTAGTCAATTGATACTGGATTAATTAAACATTTGTTAAATAGTTCTGCCAAATCATCTGCCTGGGTACGGGTAAGGTATAAATTTATTTGCGGGGATTCAAGGGCTTTACCGTTAGTGAGATTCCGGGCGTCTTCTTTGGCGGAATGCATTAAAATAGAAAAAAACGGCGTTTCCCCCCTAAAACGGTAGCCCATTTCAATTATTGGCTGCGAAACATGGTTTCTGGCAAATTTAAAAGTTTCCCATTCAAGCAGGCCTTTGGTTTTTCCGTAAATTTCCCTGGTTTTTCTGTGATTTTTTAATAAAGTGCGCTTTTTAAAATCATTATTATATAGAATTAAGCCTTTTAAAAACTGCTGCCGGTCTGATTCGCTCCAAAATTGGCGGTATATTACAAATTCATGCCTAAAAACAAGGGCAGCCATGTTTAATTCCGGATAAAAAAACACATCAACATCAATAGTATTAAGTTTTGATGAAAAAAGCCTGTCAAATCCGATTTTTACAGTTCCCGCAAGCTCTGATTCCGCGCCTGCTATTAAATCTGCGGTTTTAACGGCAGGATTGACATGGCTGCAGGAAATTGCCAAAAAAAACGAAAATACGGTAATTAAAAAGGGCTTTAACAGCATCATTCCATAATAATATAGCATTAATTAATTAAAAAGTCAGTTGACAAGCCATGATTACAGGGTTAAAATTAATTAGAAAATTACCGATAATTATATGAATGTAATTATTACGGGAGAGCTACATGGCATTTGATAAAAAACCTTCGGTGTACAGAGACAGAGGAATTATCGGTTCTTCAGAAGAACTGGATGCTTACGGGGTATGGGTAAAAAGCGAGCCTCAGGATTTGGGTTCAAACCTTGCATCGGCAATGGATTTTGAAGACGGGCCGATTCCTTACCATACAGATTTTGACGCTTTTAATTCGGAATTGGATGGAGATTACGAAACTGCTTATAATATTCCGTCATTCGATGACGATGATACCAGTATTGACCTTGAACCATTCAATACAATCGATATGGAAGAGGAAACAATCGATTCTGAAGAAGAATATTTAAGAAACCAGGATTTCTCAGGCGAATCTTCCAACGAGCTTTTGGAAAAAATTGCAGATGAATTATCATCAATAAGATCAGAACTGACTGCGCTGAAAAAAGAATTTGCCGAAATTAAGGGCGAATCTGAATCAGACCCTGTTGAAACAGTTATGGAAGCCGAACCTGCCAAGGTTGGATTTTTTTCAGATGAAGAAGATGATAAAATCTCCCTTACAGATGACGAAATGGACAATATTTTTTCAGCAACTGAATTTACCGAAAATACATTTGATCCTCTAAGAGACGAGGATGAAGCCGCTCTGGAAAAAATTTCCAAGTTTAATGAAACCGCAGGAGAAACATCATCTGTGTTAGCCGACGCATCTGCATTAGCAGATGTATCATCTTACTCTGATATGTCAGACCTGACTGATCTAACTGATGTGCCTGATATAAATGCTGAAATTGATTTAGAAGATTTTGGCTTGTCCGAAATGGATATAGATTTTAGCCATATCGAAAAAAATTTAGAAGTCGAAACTCAGTTAAGCGAGCCCGAAACGGATATTAACCTTGACGATCTGTCAATGGAAATCCCAAGCCCGCTTGAAGACGAGGCTTTTTCTTCTGCTTCATTTACAGAAATCGAAGAGCCTATACTTGAAGAACCTGTATTTGAAGATACCTCTGTATTCGAAGATACCTCGGTATTCGAAGATACCCCGGTATTTGACAGTAATAATATAGATGATTTAACCCTTGATATAGATGATATTGAAATTCCGGCAGCACAGTCAAATAATATTGCGCAGGTAATTCCAGAAGCTTTTGAAGCCGCCGAGGACGATTTAGAGGTATTTGCAGAGGATTTAAAGCTTTCTGATATAGATTTAGACATCCCTGAGCCTTTCGATTTGTCATTAGAGGCGAATGATGCTCCGGTTGACAATATAGAAATATCAACTGAAGTTAAAAAAGAGCTTAAAAACATTCTTTTATATATGGATCATCTCCTTGAATCACTTCCTGAAGAAAAAATCAAAGAATTCGCAAAATCAGAGTATTTTGAATCTTATAAAAAACTGTTTAAGGAATTAGGGCTGGTTTAAACATGGGTCTTTTATTAAAAGCCGGGGCCCAGGCGGAATTTAATATCGAAGAGCTTATAAGGGATTTTTGCGGGAGTAATCCGTCATTTCATTGTGTTATTTTTTGGATTAACGGAGACAAAGAAAAAACACTTAATGATATTATAGATATGTCTTCAAAGCATGGCGTTATATGCAATTATTTACCTGGCAAAAACTGCCTCGCGCTGCTTCCGGGGCATCTGGATATGGAACTTTTTTCCCACAGGATTTCAAACAGTACAGGTTCTTTAGTGCTTTTTCAATTTAGCGCCAACTCATTTTCAATTGCCCTTAATACATTAAAACCTTATCTGCATTGAATTATAAACCTGCTTTGCATCTTCATTCAAGGTATCAGCCTCAGGTAGAAGCAGACCGTTATATAAAATCACTTAACACAGATAAAAATACAGACTGTTTTATACTGATTGAACCGGGCATTGGTTATTTAATTAATTCATTAAAAAAAGATTATCCCCAAAGCCGTATTGTTACGCTTCATGCAGATTCCGGTTTTCGTAAAATAAACGATTTTGGCAAAGACCTGCCTGCATGGTACCCCGACAGCGGGACAGGGATAGAAGAATTCCTTGAAAATGAAATTCCTGATACTGCCTCTGTAAAAATAGTTGAATGGAAGGCGGCCTTAAAAGTTTACGGCAATGCGTATCTTGATCTGGTAACTCAGGCAGTACAGTTTCTTAAGCGCAAAGAAGCAAGCCGCAGAACAACAGAAGCCTTTGGCATAAGATGGGTAAAAAATTTTTTTCGCAATTTTACTGTTTTTAAAAATACTTTGCTTTACAGGCAAATGGACATTCCCATTGTAATTACCGGCGCAGGCCCATCTCTGGAAAAATCCCTTCCTGAAATTTATGACGCGCGCTCTGGTATTTTCATTTTAGCCGCATCGTCATCGCTGCCTGCCCTTTTGTCTTTTGGCATTGTCCCTGACATGATAATCGGCACAGACGGAGGCGGCTGGGCAAAAATGCATTTACATTCAGCCTTTAGAAAAAACAAACACGGAGCGCCCGGCACGCTGGCCTTTTCGATGACAGCGGCCCTTCCGTCTCAATGTTCCGCTTTGAATCTTCTGCCAATGAATGACGGGAGCCTTTGGCAGTCCCTGGCATTGAATGTAAACAACATCCCATCGGTTCATATACCGCAAAGGGGAACCGTAACGGCCTCTGCTATAGACCTTGCCTTGGTTTTAAGCAGCGGGGATATTTTTCTGGCCGGAATGGATTTATCTTTATCGGATATTAAAAGCCATGCAAGGCCTTACGGTTTTGATCATCTTTATTTTGCAAATTCATCAAGAATGGACCCGGTTTATTCTAAAATTTTTAAGAGGGCAGGGGATATAAGGGCAGGGGGAAGCCTTGAAATTTACGCCTCTTGGTTTAAAAGCAGGGGGGCAATATTGCCCCAAAAAATATTTTCGCTTGACGGTAGCCATAAGGTATTTGATGACAATATGCCTGTAAAATTGCCATGTAATAAAAATAAATTTAATTTTCAGGATTATTTTAAGGTAAATGCCTTAGACTCTAATCCCTATGCCAGATCTAAGAAAGCTTTTGATGCTTTAAGCTCTGCATTAAGAAAAAAAGAATATGCAAAAACCTTAACTTCGGAACTTTCGCCCCTGCTTTTGCCAAGCAATAAAGACCCGCAGCCGCAGGATATTATGGAGGCATTGATCTCCATTGCGAAGATATAAATTTATGGAAAATTATTTTGAACATAACCTTAAAGCCCTTTCTCTAAACAACAGGGAACTTTGCGAAAAATTAATTGCATGCAATGCTGCCTTTAACCGCTATGAATTTTTTGCATCTGCCTTCGGTAAGCCTGTGCCCGCAATTGTAGAAGGCAGCTCTTTCTTAGCCCTTCATTCAAGGATTGACCCTGAAAAAGAAGCCCACAGGCTGGTGTCAAGCAGAATAGACGGCAAGGCAGATATTTTTTTTGTTTTTTTTGGCTTGGGAGGCGGTTTTTTGCCTCAAGCTGCATTAAACGGCAATACCTCAGGCGTTCTGGTAATTGATTATGATATAAACAGCATTGCAGAACTGTTAAATTCTATTGATTATACCGATTTGCTTGCCGATCCCCGTTTTACCTTGCTTATTGACCCTTCCCCTGAGCAAATTGAAAAAACTTTATTTGAAATTTACAATCCTTCTTTTAGCGGGAACATTCAGGTTCTCCCCCTTCGTACCAGAGTTGAAAAAGACAAGTTGAAATTCGATGAGGCAAAAGAGGCATTGGAAAGTACGCTTGAAAAAATTAAAGCCGATTATTCTGTACAGGTGCATTTTGGAAAGCGGATGTTTAACAATATCATTCGCAATCTGGATGCGGCGCAGGCTTGCAGGCAGTCAGGCAAAGAATTTAAAATTACCGCAAAAGAAGCGGCTATATGCGCGGCAGGGCCTTCGCTTAACGATCAAATTCCTATTCTGGCAGAAAGAAAAAAAAGCATGGGTGAAAATTTGTTTGTTTTAAGCTCTGATACTGTCTTGCCGGTATTACTTCAGGCAGGCCTTAAACCGGATGCTGTGCTTTCCCTAGACTGCCAGCATTACAGCTACTACCATTTTATCGGGAAAAAATGCCGAGGTATCCCGCTCTTTCTTGACATTGCAAGCCCGCCCCTGCTTTCATCTTTTAATGATTATCCGTTTTTTTTCTTAAGTAACCATCCTTTGGCGCAATACATCAGCCGTAATTTCCTTTCCCTTCCTGTAATTGACACATCAGGCGGCAATGTAACTTATGCCTGCCTTTCCCTGTTGGAAAATCTGGGGATGCAAAAAATTATTATCTACGGCGCGGATTTTTCTTATCTTAAAGGAAAAGTTTATGCAAAGGGGGCGTATATTTACCCTCTTTTTGAACAAAAACAAAACAGGCTAAGCCCCCTTGAAGCAAAACTTTCATGTTTTTTGTACCGTAGCCCCTTTTTAACCTGCGATGATGATGGGCATCATTGTTATGAAACCGAACAATTGCGTTTTTACCGCAGGGGCATTGAACAAAAAGCCTCAATGATGCAAGCGGATATATCTTCTGCGCCGGGAACTGCACTGCCGCTGTTTTTAACCCCAAGGAAAATAGAAAAAAACAGGAAAGGCATTGAAGATTATGGCAAAGTACTTGTAAGCAAAAATGATTTTTTAAAAAAATATCTAGAGGATATAAAATCGCTTCCTAATCCAATATTAAAAAATGCAGGTTTTTCATATCAGGCATACAAACAAAGCCTTAATTCAGAGCAGGAAACTGTGTTTACCACGCTTCTGCCCCTTGCCGCCGCCTTAAAACACCGCAGCCCTGAACTTTCGGCTACGGAATTAATAGAATGTGTTAAAAAGTATTGTATTGCTTTTTCCCGTTTTTGAATTTAATTTTTTTATCTTTGGGCGCGAAGAGATTCGAACTCCTGACATCCACGGTGTAAACGTGGCGCTCTAACCAGCTGAGCTACGCGCCCTGTCCCTATCGTAAACAGGGAAAATTATATAAATCTAGCAAATTCTGCATAAAAACTGCATTTTTGTCAATAGGACAGATTTACTGCATAAGAAATCAGTTCCTGAGCCGCGAAGGGATCGAACCTTCGGCCCGCAGATTAAGAGTCTGCTGCTCTACCAGCTGAGCTAGCGGCCCGATAATTTCTTGAAACATTTACGAATAACATGAAAATTAATGTAAATACCGGTTAATTTTGCATAAAAACGGCGGTTTTGTCAACAAAAAAACAAAAAACAGTTGACAAAACATTGGAAAACAGTGTATTTTTTCTTAATTGCTTTAATTGGGGATATAGCTCAGTTGGCTAGAGCGCCAGCTTTGCAAGCTGGATGCCAGGGGTTCGAGTCCCCTTATCTCCATGTATACGCCATCTGACCGCTTGCGGTCAGACGGCGTATACATGCCCGATATGCGGCATTAAAACGCCGCATATCGCAGCGGTTTACGGCGGCAAAGCCGCCTACATTCTGCTACGCAGAACGTCGTAAACCGCCATAGGGTGCAGCGGTTTACGGCTTTCTGCTATCGCAGGACAGCGTAAACCGCCATAGGGTGCAGCGGTTTACGGGCAGCGGGGTTGCCCTACCTCCTAATTTCTACCTCCTAATTTCTCTTCCCCCCTTGTTTTTTTCTAAATATGTACAATAATTAATATAAGGAGAAAAATTTGCCACGGTTTTTGGCTGCTTTATTTGTTTTTTTAACCGCCTCTGGTTTTTGTTTCGGGGATGATAGAAATATACAGGAAATCGGAGGAAAACGGTTTAGGTATGGGAAAGCATTAATTGATGAGAGGCTTGAAGGGAAATTTGCATATTCAAATTTGCTTGATAAGGGCTTAAAACCTAATATAAGAAATTTATTTAATCAGACATTCCAGGATGAAGTAACAATTATTGACAGAATGCCAATATACAGAGAAAGAATCCCCTCGGATGTTACTATTATAATTTCTCCCATTACTGCTAGAAATCTTGGAATGAGGTTTCAGCCCGGGCAAACAAGTGACGGCAATTATTATGTTCTGGTTGAAGAATTCTCCCCACAAGTAAGCCAGAATCGGCCTCCACCACCTCCTCCACCGCCGCCACCAGCAGCAGCACCACCGCCAGCACCACCGCTAGCACCACCAACGATAGTGACACCGCAAGAGCCAACACCAACGATAGTAATACCGCAGGAACCAACAGTGACGGTGATAACACCCCAAGAGTCAACATTGCCGCCCGCCAGTTCCGACCCCGAATTCCTGCTCTGGCTTATGACCTTGGATGCCAGAGAGTCACGTGATGCCAGGGAGGCTCGTGAAGCCAGGGAAGTCCGTGAAGCCAGGGAAGCCCGTGAGGCCAGAGAGGCTCGCGAAGCCCGGGGAGCCCGCGAGGGCCG
>Ga0099364_10009482_pt1 | contig 13502 bp, 11 predicted proteins | sample TergutTh196P3_FD_73070 | JGI IMG/M metagenome (GOLD analysis project Ga0099364, IMG submission 73070) | Microcerotermes parvus P3 segment gut microbial communities from Pointe-Noire, Republic of the Congo - Th196 P3 | ecosystem: Host-associated > Arthropoda: Insects > Digestive system > Gut ...
TCATCCGACGCCGAACTTCCCGACGGGCTGCGCGGACTTGAAGTCGTCTCGCCGCTCCCCGACAGCTTCCGTAAGCAGAGCAGGAAATTCGGCGGCAATGTTATCTAAATACCAGCCCTCCGCGCTATGTTATCCATGCGGACGGCTCCGTCGGCCAAAATTTTATCCTCATCCAACGTCAACACCTTACGATCCCGCATAACCACGCGCCCGTCGATAATGGAATCTGTGACGTCGCGGCCGCTGCCGCAAGCAACCAGGGTGTGGGATATGTTTCGGCTGGGATAAAGATGCGGCTGCCGCAAGTCGATAAGAATGAGGTCGGCCTTAAAGCCCGGGAGCACTTTGCCCAGCTGCCCTTCCTTGCCTATGGCCGCGGCGCCCCCTTGGGATGCCATTTTCAGCAATGCGGCGGTAGGCAGCACCGCCGGGTCAAACACAGGCAAGCCCCAGTAAGCTATAACGCCGCTCTTCAGTATCCGCATCTGTTCGAACATATCCAGGGCGACGGCGGCGGCGCCGTCATTGCCGAGACCGACGGAACAGCCGGCTTCCAAAATGCGGGGCGTTTTGGGAAAGCCATGGTTCGCCAAATTTGCCTGTGGGCAGTGAATCAGCTTTACGCCGCGTTTTGCCAAAAGCGTAATATCACTTTCCGACAGGGTGACGTTGTGGGCTGTAAGCAGATCGGAACCCAAAGCGCCGCAGTCGTCCAAAAATTCCGCAGGGCGGCGTTTATAGTTTTGCAGGCAGAAGCTTACCTCGTCCTTATGTTCGCAAAGATGCGCGTGTATCCCCGTTTTTTTATCCCTGGCCCGCAGAGCGGTTTCCTTTATCAATTCAGCCGAGCAGGTCATCACCTGGCGCAAGCCATACCAGATATTAACGCGGCCGTCCGCTTTGCCGTCCCACGCGTTGTACAATTCCTCAGTGCGGCGCATGTGTTCGGCGCGGGATTCCTTCATGGAATCGGGGATCCCGGCGCCCATATCCATAGTGGAACGCGCAAGCACAGCCCGCATACCACTGTCGGCTGCCGTTTGGGCCACCTCCTCCATGTATACGCCGCCGGAGTCAGCAAAAGCGGTGATACCGGCTTTAATCATCTCAAGGCAGGCCAGCCGCGCGCTGACGCGAACATCATCCGCAGTAAGGCTGCTTTCAAACGGCACCAAAATACGCGACCATACCATGGGATATTCGTCCGTAACGCGGCCCCTCAGCAATTGTTGGCACACATGGGTATGACCGTCCACAAAACCGGGCAAAAGCAGTTTGTTCTCGGCGTTTATCGTCTCGGCTGCTCTGTAACCTGTTAAATCCCGGCCAACCGCTGATATAAGCCCTTTGCTTACAGTCACCGATTGATTTTGCACAACCTGCCATTCTTCGTCAAACATAGCGCAGTTTGTAATTAAAATATCGCATTGCGCAGACATTTTCCCCCTCCTTATGTATTCCTGACGTCGCATGATCTCATATATTATCTCACTTCCTCGTTATAATTGACTGAATTTATACGGAATTTACCTACCTTCTTAATCGGGATATGCTAAAATAAAACCATGCTCCGGAATGGGTCAAATGAAGACGGATACTTACGATAATGAGGCGATCTTATTATGTGTGACGTTTTGAATATAATAAAAGACCCGGCGCTGACGTTCAATCAGCGTTATGCCGCAATGGAAAAAGCGGCGGAGAACAGCATAGACGTTATTGAGGTAAGCGAAACAACGCGGGGTTTCATTGACGGCGGAATTGTTTACGATATGCGCGAGGGGAACGCGCCGCTATGCCCGCGTTACGTCGTCCCCGATTACGATCTGTTTATGAAGAGGGGCAGCGGATTCCTTATGCTGGACGCGCCAGGGGATATATGGGACGCCGTATCCAATCTAATGATCCTGTACCGCCACGTTCCGTCCGTGACAGGCAAGCCGGTCTATGCCGGGCATCTCGACAGGCTGCTTGAGCCGTTTGTCGATGACAAGAGGCAGGCGCGGCGCGCGATCAAAACGCTGCTTACATATTTGGACAGAACCATCCCCGATTCGTTCTGCCACTGCAATATCGGCCCCTATGACACGGCGGCCGGGCGTATAATTCTTGATTTAACGGCGGAAATGCAGCGTCCCGTGCCAAACATGTCGTTAATATACAACGAGGAAACCCCTGACGATTTTGCGATTAAAGCGATTGAAACCGGGCTTATTGCAGCAAAGCCGAGTTTCGTGAACGACCGCGTGTACAGCCGGGACTGGAACGGCAATTATGCCGTCGTGAGCTGCTACAATGTGCTGCCTCTGGGCGGCGGCGGTTATACCCTGGTACGGTTAAACCTGAAAAAAATCGCGGAGCGCGCGGGCGACGAACAGGAATTTATGATGCTGCTCAATAATGCCGCGATTGCGCAATGTGAGCTCATGGACGCGCGAATACGTTTTATTGTCGATGAATGCCGTTTTTTCGAGCATTCGTTCCTGGCTGACGAAGGGTTGTTGCACCAGGATCGGTTCGTGGGCATGTTTGGTTTGGTCGGCCTTGCCGAATGCGTTAACACGCTTATCGGCGCGCCCGGACAATTTGGTCGCAACCCGGCGGCGGACGCTCTCGGCGAACGCATTTTAGACAGGCTGTGTGAAATAGTGGAAGCATATACGCCCAAGTACGGCCGCCTTTATCTTCACGCGCAGGTCGGCGTGAGCGATGATGTCGGCGTCACGCCGGGAACACGGATACCTGTAGGGGATGAACCGGAATTGCCAAAACACCTGGCGGTGACCGCGCGCATGCAAAAAAATTTCCCCGCCGGGACGGGGGAACTCTTTCCGTTTGATGAAACAGTTAAAAACAATCCGCAATATGTTTTAGATATAATCAAGGGCGCGTTCATGATGGATATGCGTTATTTTTCATACTATTCATGCGATTCCGATGTGATTCGCATTACAGGGTATCTCGTCAAGAAGTCGGATATGCGAAAACTCCAAAACGGTGAGGCCGTACTGAATAACACCACAGCATTCGGTATCGGCGCTGCTAAAGCAAACAACATACTGAACAGAAAAGTGCGCGGCTTGAACATTGCCTGCCAGAGCGCCGATAAATAAAATCATTCCGTTCAGCGCGGTTGACGGGCCGGGGAACAGGACGGCGATTTTTACGCAGGGATGTAATTTTAACTGCCTGTATTGTCATAATCCCGAAACGATTCGCTTGTGTGAAAACTGCGGAGAGTGTTTGGGAAGTTGTCCCGTCTTCGCGCTGTCCTTTACAGGCGGCGGAATCAAATGGGATCAAAGGCTCTGCCAGGAATGCGATAACTGCATTAAAACCTGCGGCCACAGCAGTTCTCCGCGTATCCAGCTAATGACGGCGGCGGATGTTATAACTGAAATAAGCGCATATTTTCCTTTTATCGCCGGGATTACGCTCTCAGGCGGCGAGTGTACGCTATGGCCTGAATTCATGACTGAATTATTCGAAGAAATCAAACGCAACACTAAAACCACATTTGCCGACAGCAACGGATTCATTGATTTTTCAGCCATGCCTGAATTGCTGCAGGTCATGGATATGGCAATGATCGACCTGAAAGCCGCAGACCCGGGCGAGCACAAAATGCTGACCGGCAGGGACAACGCGCCGGTGGTCGATAATATATCCTATCTTGCGTCCGTCGGTAAGCTGTTTGAGATACGAACTGTAATTGTTCCCGGTCTTTTGGATAATCACGGCACAGTTGAGCTTGGCAGCCGCCTCATTGCAAGGTATCCGGTGAGGTATAAGCTTATCCGTTACCGGCCTCTCGGCGTACGTACGGAGATATACGATGTGCCGCCGGACGATTTAATGAATGGTCTCGCCGGGCTTGCGTCAAAAATAGGGGTTAAAGAAATCATTATCGTATGATATCTTTAACCCCTTCAACTTCTAAATCTCTAATTAAAAAAATACGGAATTATTGGATAAGTTCCGCAATTTTTGCCTGAATCTCAGCCTGAGTTTTTCCGATAGCGCTCCAAACCGAAACAACGCCGCTTGAAATATCGCTGCGGGCGTCTTCCAGCCTGGCTTTTCCCTCGGCGGATACATGCTCGTCGAAAAGGTGATTTTCGACAATACCCACAGAGTCTTCGGCAACGCCAAGGATATCCATCTGTCCGAAGGGCAGCGAGCCGTCGTTAAGGTAGCGCTGGATAGTGTAAAATACCGCGTTGTCAGTAAGTTTTAACACACTGGTGATAAAACGTTCCTGAATCTCCGGCTGTTGGTCGTACATAAGGCTTTGGTCGGTGTCTACGCCGATAACGAATCTTCCGGTGTTGGCCGCCGCCGTATGCACTCCGTTTCCGCTCCCGCCCGCAGCGGCAAATATAACTGCCGCCCTGGCGTCATTAAACTGAGCTTCCGCCTGAACACGGGCTGTATCAGGGTCGCGCCAGCCGCCGACATAATTGAATACTATCCTGATATCCGGGTTAAAGTACTTGGCGCCCTGGATATAGCCCACAAAGAATTCCTGGATTACAACGGCTTCGTCCATTCCGCCGATAAACCCTATTGTATCGGTGTTATCCTGGGCGGCGCGATCGGCGGCCACGACGCCCGCCAGAAATGACGCTTCCGACACAAGGAAATCAAAGCCGTATATGTTGGGGGCTTGATCCACAATGTTCTCACTGATGATGACGCAGGCAATATCGGGGAATTCGAGGGCAATCTCAACAATGTTGTCGCGGTAATCAGCGGCTGTAAGGATTACATCGGCGCCGGCGTCGGCAGCCTCGTACATGGCGGTGAGATTGGCGGTTAGGTCTTCGCCTGTTTCTATTACCCTCACAACGGCGCGTTCCGCTAATTCGACGGCGGCCCGATCCCCGCCTGCGGCAATGCTGTCCCAATATGACAGATCGCCCCGGTTCTTTATTATGACGAAGACCTGCTTCATCTCCTCGGCGGAAGCTTCGTTGGCGGGAAGCGCGGCTAATGCCGCCAGCATCAGCATACCTGCCATTAAAATTGCGGTAATCCTTTTCATTTTCCTTCCTCCTGTCTTTGTTCTTCCTGCGGTAACCTTCTTCATTTTTTTTCCTCCTGTCTTTGTTCTTTTTTATATATTTCATACAAAGTACGATAATATTGATCGTCGTACCTGTCCCAAAGGGGCTCCACCTTGCTTGCTTCATCCATAAAATGGAAAACGTCGCGGCCCATGGCGCGTCCCTTCATGGTGTGCATATCCATCGCGTAGTCGGGAATTTCGGGCGCCTTGCCCTCCGCGCTTTCCCTCATGAGAATATTTTTGATATGGTCTGTGGATCTTTCTTTTTGGCAACGGCACAGATAACGGATGGCATGCAGGAAAAAGATGGGCCTGTCGCCGTCGCCATACGGGAATTCTTTGTGCATCTCGAACAGGTTGCGCACAAAGACGGCGGCCGTATCATCGCCGAAGCCGATGTCCTCCACCGAGATTACCAAAAGCCGGTTCCACATTTTATCCTCATGGAACTCCGAGGTCGCGTACAACTCGAAAGCCATACGCATGGCAATATCCTCTTCCCCTCGGCGAATGCATTTTTGCATGGCCGAGATGACAAGATCGGCTTCCAGGCCGTTCTTTGTTTTTGTGTTGGACCAGGGGTCATAGTATTCCGACATTATAATCCTCCTAAGTTTAAGCAATTATACATTAATTATTCAAAACCCGGGCGGTTTGAGCCAGCCAGCGTTTTTTCATGATGCGCCTGACGCGCTGTACCACAAACAGAACCACAATGATAAAAATATAAGGCATGGCCGATATGAGTTTAAGATCAAGATTGCTGTACATTTGCAGATATACGGTGACGGAATTGAAGAAGCCGTACAACAGTGATGAAGCGGCGCCTAATATGGGGTTGCCCTGACTCATGGCGTTCATCGCCAGGGACAGATAGCCCCGCCCGGCTGTCATATCCGCAGTAAAGCTGCGCAGCGACGCCATAGACAGATACATCCCGCCAAAGCTGCAGAACAATCCGCACATGGCCAGCGACAGAAACTTCATGCGGTTCACGCTTATACCGGCGGACATGGCTGATTCCTCGTTTTCTCCCACGGCGCGCATACTGCGGCCCAAGTGGGTGCGATACAGCAATATCCAAGTCAGCGCCATCATCAACCATGACAGGTATGTTATAAGGTTATGGCCCGAAAGAATGTCGCCTGCCACGGGAATGCCGTCGATAACGGGTATACGCACGGACGGAAACATAAGGCTGGGCAAAGAGGTCGATGTGACCCTGCTGCCGGTCAGAGTGGAAAGTACAAATATCGTGCCGCCGGCGGCAAAGAGGTTGATGGCTACGCCGCAGGAATTCATGGGCGCTTCCATTATCAGGGCAAAGTAACCCAGTATCCAGGAGACCAATACCCCGGCAAGAATGCCGCACAGCATTCCCACAATGAGGTTTTGGGAATAGGCGCTGCCCAAAACGCCCGCCAGGGCGCAAATGAGCATTGTGCCTTCGATCCCAAGGTTGAATATGCCGACATTGTGGACGATATTCGCGCCCAAGGTGGCTAACAGCACGGGAGTGGTGCTGGCCAACACCTGGAACCAGAACGCGGTGGAAAAAAGACTGGCAAGCATTACCGCCGCCTCATTTCACAACGGCCGCCTGTGCCAGCGCCTTTTTGTGCTCATGGCGTTTTTTGAATACGTAAAGGAACTTATCGCTGGCCACGAGCAGTATGACGACGCCTTGCAGGAAAGCCACAATTTCCGGCTCTATACCGGCGGCTCGGCTCATAATCTCCGCGCCGATACGCAAATAAGCTATGAAGAAAGCCGTAAGCGGTATGAAAACCGGGTTTTGATTTGCCAGCATATGCACCATTAAGCCATCCCACACGAAAGCTACCGGATTCTGCCATTGAAACCGCCTGAACATGCCCATCATTTCAATAGCCCCGCCCATGCCGGCGACGCTGCCGCCGATAAATTGCGCGCCCAACACGACGCCGCCGGTTTTGATCCCCGCGCTGCGGGCAAAATTCGGGTTGGTTCCGGTAAGCCTCACCTTGTATCCAAATGAGGTCTTCTCCATCAGAACTACCACAAAGATAATGATCGCAACCATGATCAAAACGCCCCAGTGCATACTGGTGCCCGGAATCATTCTGCCGAACTTCGCCTCAAGGGGGAAAGCTTCGCTGCCCCATGATCCGCTTCTGTCCAGAAGATAGGCCGATACCAAAGAGAGACCGAAAAAGTAAAATATGGAGTTTTGCATAATGGCTACTACTGTGGGGGCGATTCCGGTTTGGCGGTTTATGATAACCGGCAGAGTGTTTATAACGCCGCCGACAACAATTGCTACCAAAATATAAACAAGCTGATAAGTACCGACGGAAAGCGGCATTTTGATGGAAATGAACGCCGCCAGAACGGCGCCCATATAGAAGGATGAGTCGGAAGCAATGTTAAACACGCCGCTGCGCAGGGAGATATTCAGCGCAAGACCGGTAAACACAAGCGGTACCGCGCGTTCTATCACGTTGAAAAAGCTCCGCCTGGTTTGCAGCGGCCCGAGAATCATTCTTTCAATGGCGAACATCGGATTGTCCGATATAAAGAAAATGATGATAAATACCACCATCACGGACAGGAAAATGGATATCAGGATACGGATTGCCGAAAAGTAGTCCATTATGTCGAAACTATGTTTCTCCGCCATGCTAAACCGCCTCCTTTTCAACGAGATTTTGCCGCTTCAGCCCGAGCATATAAAGTCCTAATTCTTTTTCATCGATCTTTTCGCGGTTGTCCAATTCCGCTACCACCTCGCCGTTATACATCACCAAAATGCGGTCGGACAGAGCAATCAGCTCGCTCAAATCGGCCGATACCAACAAAATACTTTTGCCGGCGTCGCGCATTTCCAGAATTTTTTGATGAATAAAAGAGATAGCGCCCACGTCCACGCCGCGAGTGGGCTGGTCTAAAACCAAAAGCTTGCTTCCGGCGGAGAACTCCCGCGCTACGATCACCTTCTGAATATTACCGCCCGAAAGGCTCTTGACAATAGTGTTTTCGTCACCCGCTTTGATATTGAACTCTTTGATCAAGTTTCCGCTGTGCTCCCGCACCTTTTTCATGTTCAACAAACGGGTTTTGCCGGCAAAGCTGTCTATGTTCGAAGCCGTGAGGTTTTCATGCACGCTCATGGGCGCGGCGCAGCCGTTAAACATGCGGTCTTCGGGAACATAAGAGACACCTTCGGCGCGCACGTTGTTGATGGACGCGTTTGTGATATCTTTGTTCTCGAAAATGATACGGCCCGACTTGCATCGCATATTTGCCGTGACGATGCCCACGAGCTCGCTTTGGCCATTGCCCTCCACGCCGGCGATGCCGACGATTTCGCTGTCCCGCGTGCTGAAGCTTATGCCGTTTAGTTTCATCACGCCAAACTTATCCTGGTAGGCCAGATCCTCTACCCGCAAAAGCTCCCGGGACGGTGAAAGCGCCGCCTTGTCGTATTCAAAGGATATATTGCGCCCCACCATGAGGTTTGAGATGTCCTCTATCGAGACGCCTGCGGTGTCGTATGTACCCATAGTGACGCCGCCTTTCAATACCGTCACCCTGTCGCTTATGCGCTTAACCTCCGCCAGCTTGTGGCTGATAAATATTATGGTCATTCCCTGGCGCTTCAATTCCAAAAGCCGCCCAAACAGCTCCTCCGTCTCCTGAGGCGTTAAGACGGCTGTCGGCTCGTCCAGGATAATAATTTTCGCGCCTCCATACAAAATCTTGAGTATTTCAAGTTTTTGCTTCATGCCCACGCTCATATCCCTTACGCGGCGCGACGCGTCAATCTCAAAACCATATTTTTGGGCTATATCGTTTGCTAATTCAATTTCTTTTTTTCTGTTTGTAAAAAAGCCGGCTTTTTTCAAGCCGAGCATCATATTCTCCGCGCCGGTAAAAGAATCCACCAGCATAAAATGCTGATGCACCATGCCAAGGCCGTGGTCTATGGCATCGCGGCTTGAGGTGAAATTTACCTCTTTCCCCCGCAATAAAATTTTTCCGGATGTGACGCTTTCCATCCCAAACAACATTTTCATAAGGGTGCTTTTTCCCGCGCCGTTCTCTCCCACCAGCGCGTGTATCTCGCCTTCGCGCACGCTGAAATTCACGCCGTGGTTGGCAAGCACCCCGCCTTCATATATTTTCGTAAGATCTTTCATGTCAAGCAAGTTTTCGCCCATTCGCATTCACCTGGTTTCTTATTCGGATTCTCAGGTTATGCCGTTGCCGACCGGCGGCGTATATTCACATTACGCTTTGTCGATGCGCGCGGCGGTTTCCAGGGCGACTTCCATCATGCCGGTGAAGCCGGTCTCCCGTTCTTCGGGAGAGGAACGCCTGCCGCCTTCGTAATTTTCATCGGAAACGGTAAATATGCCAAGAGCCTTTTTGCCGAGATACGCCGCAGTCAGGTATAACGCATAGCTTTCCATCTCGCCGGCCAGGACGCCCATTTTAGCGAAATCGGCCCCTCTCTTTAAGGGAGAGTAAAAAGCGTCGCCGCTGCTTACGTTCCCCACGTAGAACTTTACGCCTTTTTCACGGGCGACGGCCACCGCAGTTTCCAAAAGGCCGTAATCCGCGAGCGCGGCTACGGTTCCCGGAAGATCGTACTGATGGGCAAAGTTGGAATTGGATGAGGAGCCCATAGCCATTATTATGTCGCCGATGTGTATTTTGGTGTTGCTTGTGCCGCACGTACCAACGCGGATGATGTTTTCAGCGCCGAAAACATCGTACAACTCATAAGCATATATGCCGATGGACGGGCAGCCCATGCCGCTGCCCATTGCAGAGACGCGCACGCCTTTGTAAACGCCGGTGTATCCAAGCATGCCGCTTACTTCATTGAAAAGCGCCGCATCTTCCAGATAATTTTCCGCTATGAATTTTGCCCTTAACGGGTCGCCGGGCATGAGAACAGTTTTGGCTACGTCGCCGGGTTCGGCGGATATGTGAGGTGTAGAGATTGTAATGACCTCCTCGTATTGAAAGTTTTCATTAATGTGATAACAGTATATATTCGCGCCTGTTTGATTGTCAATACGTAACGCCGCCGTAGTAAAGCCAGCGGTTTTAATAATAACGTGACAAAATCCTCCGCAGTGATAACCGTTTTTCAGCCATAAAAAACATTTTTGCAGTTTCTTGTTGATGAGAGTTCATTTTCCGACTAAAATTACACTAATGCCAACTACTTTTTCTTGCGAGGAGACCGGAGTTATTATGAGGAAAAAAACATGTTTCGCGGCATTGTTGCTTTTTGCGACGTGGCTGGTGTTGCCGGGCGCGGCGGACGCCCTAAACATTATTACGTCCGCTTTGCAAAACGGTATAGTGGGAGATGAATACACGCAAATCCTTGCAGCGGACGCACATGCGGAAACTGTTACATGGACGTTATCAGGCGGAAGTCTGCCGCCCGGCCTGAGTCTTGCGGAGCACGGCGTGATATCGGGCATACCCGTTATGCAAGGCAGATTCGACTTCACTGTAAAAGCGTCAATCAAAGGAGGCTCGGATGATACGGAAAGGTTTTCCATCACAGTTTACCTCCGGCCTGCCATAACAACGACCTCCCTGCCGACCGGCTATTTTGAATGGAATTACAGTGAAACTCTCCATGCCGACGGCACACAGCCTATTACGTGGACGATTATCGACGGAAGGCTGCCGAGAGGCTTGGTTCTTTATCCAAACAGCGGAGTGATATCAGGAAGACCCTCCGGGACATTCAGCAACACGTACAGATTCACCGTCAGAGCGAGTAACGTAGCGGGCGCGGATGATAGACGTTTTTCCATAACCGTCCGGGAGAACTATCTTTGGGACTCGGGATGCAGCGCCGGCGCGGGGTTTGCGGCGGCCATTGCCGTGTTGGCGGGAATCAGGGCCGTTGTCATCAGGCGGAAAAATAAAAACCGAAAACTGTTTTAGGGGCGAGGTTGATTTATTAAATGACGTTTTACATCGGCGACGGTTCGAAAAAAATAACGCTGGAGACGAAGGACGGAGAGACGATAGCCGACGCCGCGCGGAGGGCGGGAACGTTTATCTCCATGCCGTGCGGGGGCCGCGGGCGGTGCGGAAAGTGTGCCGTTATGACAAAAGGTGCGTTCCCGCCGCCGCTTGAGCCGGAAGCGCGCTTACTGGAACGCGCTCCCGTATGGGAAGGTTATATCACGCGGATCGCGTGCATGTGCGCGGCTTCGGACGGAGAAGCGATTATCCCCTCCGGCGGGCGCAAGTTGTCCGTCGCCCCAATAACCGCCGGCACGCCCTCCTACGACGGCGACAAACGAAATTCTTTTGGCATTGCCGTTGACGTAGGGACAACGACTATCTCGGCATTGCTGTACTCTTTTCAAGACGGGAGTATAGCCGCAGGCGCGCATGAGATGAACCGCCAGGCAGCTTTCGGGGCCGACGTCCTCTCGCGGATCGATTACTCGAACCGTCACGGCGGCGGCGAACTTATACGCGAGATAACGTCCCAGCTGGATGGAATAATGCTCGGTATGATTGCCGACGCAAGCGTCAATTCCCAAGACGTGACCAGGATAGTTGTGACTGGAAACACGACAATGCTCCATTTTCTCACCGGTCTTGACCCGCGCGGCATTGGCGCCGCTCCGTTCACACCTGTGAGCAAATTCGGCGTCGATATGCCCGCTCAGGCGATACTGACGGATTTCGAAAACGCGTCGCTGTATATCCCCCCTTCCATAAGCGCGTATATCGGCGCGGATATAACGTGCGGCATTATCGCCACCGGGATGGCGGACGGCAATTCGGCGAGGATGCTGATAGATGTCGGGACTAACGGCGAGATGGCGCTTTATCGGGACGGGGTGTTGATTTGCTGTTCCACGGCGGCGGGCCCGGCATTCGAGGGCGCGTCCATATTGATGGGGATGCCGGCGGTGAGCGGAGCTATATCGAGCGTTGCTTCCGGCGAAAACGTCGTGTACACCACGATAGACGACGCGCCTCCGACCGGAATATGCGGCAGCGGTATGGTCGGCGCTGTCGGTATGATGCTGGACGAGGGAGCGTTGGACGGCGGGGGAAGAATTATGGAGTCGGGGCACAAATTTGAACGACTCGTTTCGCGGCTTGCCGAAGAGGTCGTATTCGTCCTCGGCGACAGCGGTGTTTACCTGACGCAGCGCGACGTGCGAAACATCCAGTTGGCGAAAGCAAGCATAGCCGCCGGCATCAGCGTATTGGTAAAGACATTGGGTATCGGCGCTGAAGATTTGGATATGCTCTGTCTGAGCGGCGGCTTTGGAAGCGCCATCAACCCTGCGGAAGCTGCGGGTATCGGCATGATACCGCCCGAGGCGGTAAAGAGCGCTATTGCGTCGGGCAACACCGCGCTGTCCGGCGCGTCTCAGTTGCTTTTCTCACGCGCCCTTCGCGGCAAAGCTGAGGATATAGCCTCGATGGCGGAGGAGATACACCTATCCTCCAACGAGGCATTCATGGAAGAGTATGTGGAGAGAATGACTTTTCGGGATTAGCGAACCGTTGAGGAAATAACATTCGGCGGCGAGCGCCATGTTCGCCTGTGAAAGGAGTTATTCGATATGTATCCGTTGTATCACAGATTGAATGATTATATAAGTGAGATAAAAGCGGTGAATTGCCACTCACATCACGAGCAGGATGATTTTTTCGTGGGACTCGACCTGGAAAAGATACTCAGGAAATCTTATGTCAAATGGTCCGGAGTGGAGTTTGATAATGACGCAGGGTCACGAGCGCGTTATTTGGGGTACGTTCGGTACAAATCTTTTTTCAGGTCGCTGCAAAATGCCCTTATGAAACTTTACAGTTTTTCGAAGGAACTTTGCTCCGATAATTGGGATACGTACAGCCAAGCCATTGCCGAGCGCCACAAAGATCCGACCTGGCAAATTTCGATCCTCACGGATATTTGCCGTTACGAGACGACAATATTGGATGCCTATTGGGATCCGGGTTCAAAAAATGGACATCCTGAGGTATTCAATTCAACTTTTCGCGTTGACTCGCTGTTTTTCGGTTATGACAAAAATGTGCTCGATCACGACGGAAATAACGCCTACCGTTTTTTCGGCGCTGAGTATGACAATATCGACGATTACATGGATTTCGTTAAAGAACTCATCGCCCGAAAAATCACCGAGGGAAGCGTCTGTTTAAAAAATGCCATTCCGTATGATCGCAACATAAGCTACAAGCTTGTCGGAAAAAGCGAGGCAAACCGGGTTTTTGAGCGTTCCGATTATTCCAAAGAGGATGTCGTTAATTTCCAGGATTATTTCTTTCATGAAGTGTGCGGCCTCGCAGCGGAAATTAGCGTACCGATTCAGTGTCATACCGGCATGGGATGTCTTGACAATACCAGGGCCATTAATATGCTGGAGCTGAT
>Ga0099364_10009483_pt1 | contig 13501 bp, 14 predicted proteins | sample TergutTh196P3_FD_73070 | JGI IMG/M metagenome (GOLD analysis project Ga0099364, IMG submission 73070) | Microcerotermes parvus P3 segment gut microbial communities from Pointe-Noire, Republic of the Congo - Th196 P3 | ecosystem: Host-associated > Arthropoda: Insects > Digestive system > Gut ...
GATAATGATAGGGTTGCACGAAGCCTGGAAGGATGGCAGAATAAATCCCGGACAGCGTATTTTGATGTGCAGTTTTTGAGCCGGAATGACATACGGGGCAATCCTGATGGAGTCATGACGAGTGGCGAAATTGGCAGAGGTGTTGCAATGTTCAGTTTGAATCGGGTAACCAAGCTGTTGAATATCAAATATCCTGTGATACAGGGAGCTATGGCATGGGTCGCCGACGCCGAGCTCGCAGCGGCAGTCAGCAACGGCGGCGGGTTGGGTGTAATCGCCGCTGGTAACTTGCCCATGGACGCCCTGGACCGGGAATTGAACAAGATCCGCACATTGACGGACAAGCCATTTGCCCTCAATATCATGCTGATGTCGCCGACTGCCATGGAAGCGCTGGAACTCGCGGCGCATCACAGGGTGCCTATCGTCACAACGGGCGCGGGCCTTCCCGGGAAAGTCATCGACAGGCTGGATCCGTTGGGTGTGATAGTGGCGCCGGTGATAGCGTCAGTCTCTTTTGCCGAACGGGTGAAGAAACAGGGCGCGCGAGCAGTTATCGCGGAGGGCATGGAGTCCGGCGGCCACATAGGGGAGATTACGACCATGGCTCTTACGGCGCAGGTCGCGAATGCGGTGGATATTCCGGTTATAGCGGCGGGCGGCGTTGTAGACGGCAGAGGGTTGCTTGCGGCATTCGCGTTGGGAGCGGAAGGCGTGCAGATGGGCACTCGTTTTGTCTGTGCGGAGGAATGCAACGCTCATAACAACTTCAAGAGAAAGATCATCAGCGCAAACGATCGCAACACCGTGGTGACGGGACGTTTACTCGGGCATCCGGTGAGATGCATCAAGAACAAATTTACTCAGGAGTTTGACGATATGGAGGAAGCGCGCGCCACCCCCCAGGAACTCGACAGGTTCGGTTCGGGAAAGCTTCGGGCGGCCGTTGTCGACGGGGACATGGAACACGGTTCCGTAATGTCGGGGCAAATTGCGGGGCTTATAAATCGTATACAGCCGGCAAAAGAGATAATCGAGGAAGTCGTGAATGAGGCGGCGCGTCTTGCACGGGAAATAATAGACAGATTCGAGTAAGGCGGTGAAAAAGATGATAAAGTCAGATTACGCGGTAATTTTTCCGGGTCAGGGTTCACAAGAAGTCGGTATGGGAAAGGATTTTTGCGACGCCTGGGAGGTTTCGCGGGATGCGTTCCGCGAAGCGGATGAAGCTTTGGGATTTGCGATATCGAAAGTAATTTTCGAAGGGCCGGAGGACGAACTGGTCAAAACCGCCGTGGCGCAGCCGGCGATATTAGTTACCAGCATTGCGGTATTGAGGGCGGTCGAACGTGAATTGGGACGCCGCGTTGGACCCGTGTTTTTCGCGGGGCACAGTCTTGGGGAGTATACGGCGCTGGTCGCAGGCGGAGTCCTTTCGCTGGGGGACGCGGCTCGCCTCGTTAACAAGCGCGGCGCGCTGATGCAGGACGCGGCGCCTCTGGGCGTGGGAGCTATGTCCGCCGTGTTGGGACTGGATATGGAAACGCTGGCGGATATCTGCAAAGAGGCGGCCGCGGATGAGGTATGCAGTCCGGCGAACGAGAACTCACCCGGTCAGATAGTGATTTCGGGTAACGCGGACGCCGTGGCGAGAGCCGGCGAAATTGCAAAGTTACGCGGGGCGTCGAAGGTCATCCCGCTTAAGGTGAGCGCGCCCTTCCACTGCGCCCTCATGAAGCCTGTGGCCGATAAGCTCAGGGAGGAATTTGCGAATTGCGCGTGGAATGAGCCAAGCGCCCCGATCGTCAGCAATTTCGACGCGATGCCCAAGACAGACGCCGGGCTGATACAGGAAGCTCTTTTCCATCAGACGTTTATGCCGGTTCTGTGGTCGCAGGGAGTTACGGCGATGTTGTCGGGAGGAGCCGGCCGCTTCTGTGAGATAGGCCCGGGGAATGTGCTCTCCGGCCTGATAAGGAGAATAGCGAAGGGGCATACGGCTATCTCCGTGAATAAAGCCTCGGATATTGCCAGGGCGATCGAATTTCTGGGAGGCGCCGGGGTATGAGCGGTAAAGTAGCGCTCGTGACCGGTGGAAGCCGGGGCATAGGCCGGGCGATAGCCCTCGAACTGGGGTTTCGCGGTTTTAAAGTCGCCGTAAATTATCAGCGGGCTCGGGACGCCGCCGAAGAGGTCTGTGCCGAGATACGGGATAAGGGCGGAAAAGCCGTCGCCGTATGCGCGGACGTCTCAATTCGGGAGCAGGCTGCGGCTTTAGTGGAAACGGTCGAGAAGGAACTGGGGACAGTGGAGGTGCTCGTGAATAATGCGGGCATTGCCAGAGATAATCTGCTGATGCGAATGAAGGATCCGGAATGGGACGATGTAATTAGGACTAATCTGAACTCGGTTTTTTATTGCACTCAGGCCGTCATTCGCGGTATGATGAAAGCCAGATTCGGCAGAATTATAGCGGTGAGTTCCGTTATCGGGATGGTCGGCAATATGGGACAGGCAAATTACGCGGCGGCAAAAGCCGGAATACTCGGTTTCGTCAAGAGCGTCGCAAAGGAAACGGCGTCCCGCGGAGTGACTGCTAACGCGATAGCTCCCGGCTATATTGAGACGGATATGACCAATGTTCTGGCGGATGACGTGAAAAAAGGCATCCTGTCCATGATACCCACAGGCAGATACGGAACGCCGAAGGACGTGGCTTGCGTGGCCGCATTCCTGGCGTCCGGCGAGGCTGCTTATATAACCGGGCAGGTTATAGCCGTCGACGGCGGCATGACTATGTAAAGGCATTGGAAGGAGGTGTATCTTAAATGCAGTCGGATGAGATAATGACTAAACTTAAGGAACTGGTCATCGATAGGTTGAACGTCGAGGAAGAGCAGATTAAACCCGACGCTTCGTTTATCGAGGATCTGGGCGCTGACTCGCTCGACATCGTGGAGCTGATAATGGGCATCGAAGAGGAATTTGACGTCGAGATTCCGGATGAAGACGCGGAGAAGCTGACAAACGTCGGAGACGCTTTGGCTTACGTAAAGGAAAAACTCGGCGTGGAAAACTAGATCGTATATGCGTGGGCGCGAGTATTTTTCGCGCCCCTTATATATGGTTTATAGTCAATAAGGGGGAATACCGTGAGAAGAACTGTCATAACAGGCTTAGGTATCGTCAGTCCGATTGGCTGCGGAAAGGAAGAATATTGGAACGCTCTCGCGGAGGGACGAAATGGCGTCGACTTCATTTCTCATTTCGACACGGAAGGGCATACGGCAAAGATAGCCGCCGAGGTTCGCGGATTTGACGTTGAGCCGTGGCTGGACAAGAAGGAAGCGAGAAAGACCGACAGGGTAATACATTTCGTAATTCCCGCGACCGATATGGCCGTCAAGGACTCCGGGCTTGATCTGGAGAGCGTAAATCTGGAACGAGTAGGGGTATATATAGGCAGCGGAGAGGGCGGTATCACGACAACGCATGATAATTTCAACATCCTCAAGGAAAAGGGACCTTCGAGGGTAAGCCCGTTCTTCGTTCCAATGATGCTCAGCAATATGCCGGCGGCTTACGTGGCGATGAAATTCGGCTCGCAGGGTCCGAATATGGCGGTTGTGACGGCTTGCTCGACCGCAACCCACTGTATGGGAGAGGCTATGCACGCGATACGAAGGGGAGACGCGGATGTAATGCTTGTCGGCGGTGTGGAAGCAGCCATCGATCCGATTGCCATTGCAGGATTTGCAAACATGAAAGCGCTGTCGGGGCGAAACGATGATCCCGCTCGCGCGTCACGCCCTTTCGACATAGAACGCGACGGATTTGTGATGGGAGAAGGGGCCGGCATACTCGTCTTTGAAGAACTGGAACACGCCAAAGCCCGCGGAGCGCATATATATGCCGAAGTAACGGGATATGCCAATACATGCGACGCATATCACATCACCGCGCCATCCCCGGAAGGCGAGGGGACGGTTCGGGCAATAACGCTCGCTCTTTCGATGGCCGGTTGGTCACCGGAACAGGTGGATCTATACAACGCGCACGGAACGTCGACTCCACTCAACGACAAGACGGAGAGCAGAGCGATACACAAAGTTTTCGGAGATCACGCGAAGCGAATGTTCGTGCATTCCACCAAGTCGATGGTTGGACACCTCCTCGGGGCTGCCGGAGCCGCGGAGACCATAGCAGGCTTACTTGCCGTGGAGCGCGGATTGATACATCCAACTATCAACTACGAGCATCCCGATCCTGAATGTGACGTCAATGTCTCCGCAAAGACATTGGAGGGCAAAGTCGACAGGGTGATCATCAACAACGCCGGGTTTGGCGGACACAACGGTGTATTGGCGGTGGAACGCTTCAAAGGTTAGAACTGACGATGATACATGAAGGCGATTTCGAGCGCGCGCTCGGTTACGTTTTTAGCGATCGGGAACTGTTCGAGGAGGCTTTGACTCACGCGAGCTACGCAAACGAAAATGGATATCCTCACAGCAACGAAAGGCTGGAATTTCTTGGCGACGCCGTGCTTGAGCTTTGCGTATCCGAGAGATTATATTCGGAATATCCTGAAATGGATGAAGGCGAGCTCTCGAAGGCCAGATCATGCGTCGTTAGAGAGGCAACCTTGGTTGCATGGGCGCTTGCAACAAGGTTACCGGAGCTGATGAAACTGGGGCGCGGCCTCGAAGGACAGGGTGGCAGGCATAACCCGTCGATTCTTGCGGACGCCATGGAGGCGGTTTTCGGAGCGGTGTTCCTGGACGGAGGGTACGAAGCGTCGCGGAATGTCGTGTCCAATTTGGCCAAGCTCGACGCGGACATTTCCCTCATGAAAAAATTCGACGCCGACAAGGATCCGAAATCATTGTTACAGGAGTTGTTGCAGGCACGCGGCGAAAAACCGCCGTTATATCGTCTCCTCCGGAGAACCGGACCTGACCACGCGGCGGTTTTCGAGGTCGAAGTGACAATGGCTGACGGCAGCGTTCTGTCCAAGGGCAAAGGTAACTCAATTAAAACAGCGGAGTTTTCAGCGGCAGCTGCGGTATTGTCAGTATTTTCGCGCATCCGGGAAGAAAAAATATCGAATGGTCATTAAATAAGGATCGATAAAAGTGAAACTATCCAGTCTGAAAAAATTCGCCGCGTCATTTTGTGCTGCGGCTGCAATATGCGCGATTTTGATCGGAATTGTGCCAGGGGTTATGTACGCCGCCGCGACGGAGCAGGTTGTCTACGTGTCACTGCCGTGGCTGGCAAGCATGTCAAGCTTCATTGTGGGAACGACGATGAGAATTCAGTCCGTCTCTGTGTGGAGCGCTTCAGGTGAGTTGCGGGTTCCCAGAAGTCCGCCAAAAGATTCCATAATAATAGCGCTCGACCCGCTGGATGCGTCCAGGTTGGGGCTCGTTCCGGGTGACGCCGGGCTTTTTTTGTTATACGAAAATCTTCCCATCGAGATATCTTCCAGGGGAATGCTCGCCTTCAATCCGTCAGCCCTTCCGTTTTTGAGCCAACGCATGTTGAAAGTACTGTGCGAACTGAATCCCGACAATTACTCGTTCTATCAGAGAAGAATGGCGGAATTTCAATCACGCCTTGAAAGCGCTGTTGAAGTTGGCCGCAGCCTGTTAAACGATATCCCCATCCTGGATCTGACGGGTGCGGTAAGTCCGTGGCTTCGCGCTGCGTCGACTAAAGTCGTCCGTCCTCCCGATGAGCTCTGGAGGGCTTGGATTGGCAATACCAGAACTCCGGATCTGGCGCTGGCAGTTAATGAAGCCGAGTCTCGCGGGTGGTGGATTCTGATGGACGCCTGGACTCCCGCACAGATAAAAACGCGTGTTTCCTCCCCGGCAAGATTAATATCAATACCCCCGCCGGAGACCGAATATGATTTCTTCACCTACCTCCACGGCATATATACGGATATGGATGAGCACTTCCGCCAAATAAGAAGGTCAGGATAAATCAATTCCCCAAAACACAATTTCTGCAAAAAAATGGCCGCGGGCACAACAGGGCTACGCATAGGATCAGTTTTGCGTCAATCGCGAAGACATCGGGCGAATATGCGATCTCGCAGCCTAAGAAAATTAATTCAGGGATTCCTTTCTATAGTCCTAAGAAAAACGAGCCCCATAAACCGAACGTCATGCCAACGAGAAAAACAGCGGCAATCAGAGTGGCTATAACTAATATCTCCTGTATGCTCCTTCTTTGATCATCCGCGTCTCTGCTCGGTGCGGCGGGCGCGCGGTTGATCGTCTCATCGGGGGTGGGGAATTCCGGGTAAGTGTATTCACGTACCTCTGCTTCCAATAAGTCGGCCAGAAGTGTGTCAAGATTTTGGGCTATGTTCTTGAGAGTCTCTTCGTATAAATCCAGTTTGTCGGGGCCGAGCGGCGGCACGGTATAGGGCGGCGGCTCGTTCCGAATTTTTTCGAGCTCCTGCTCCATCCTGTCCAAATTCGCCGATAAGTTCTCATATTCTCCGGTGTTTGTCATGAATATGTTTTCATCCTTCAATTTTTGAAATGAGCGGTTATCTCGTCAAGGGATACTCTTGTGAGTTCGCTTTTCGGCAGAGTCGACAGGATATCCCAGGCAATGTCCAGCGAGTGTCCTATCTCTCGATCCTCGTCATGATCCTGCCTGACGAATTTATTTTCGAAGAGCTCTCCGAATGCGAGCGATTGTTTGTCCGTCTTTGATAACTCATCCTCTCCGACGACTCCCGCGAGTGAGCGGACGTCCTGCACGCGGCTGTACGACGCGAAGAGCTGGCTCGCTACGTTGGGGTGATCCTCACGCGTGAAGTCCTTGCCGATCCCGTCCTTCATCAGGCGCGACAGGCTTGTGAGCACGTTGATAGGGGGATATATTCCCTTACCTTCAAGTTCGCGTGATAGGACTATCTGCCCTTCGGTGATAAAGCCTGTGAGATCCGGTATCGGATGGGTGATATCGTCATTGGGCATCGTCAATATCGGGAGCTGGGTCACACTCCCCTCCCTGTCGCGTACGACGCCGGCACGCTCGTAAAGCGACGCAAGGTCGCTGTATAGATACGCCGGGTAGCCCTTCCTGCTTGGCACCTCTCCCGCCGCGACTCCCAATTCGCGAACAGCCTCGCAGTAGCTGGTCATATCGGTGATGATCACCAGTACGTGCAGTCCAAGCTCGTATGCCATGTATTCCGCGGCGGTGAGGGCAATTCGCGGCGTTGCAATGCGTTCGATTACCGGATCGTCCGCAAGGTTGATGAACGTAACGATGTTGTTCGTGCGTCCCCGATCAGACAGCTCCCTCGTCAGAAACTCAGCGTCGTCGTGCTTTACGCCTATACCGGCGAACACGACCGCGAAATTTTCAGCCTCCATCAGGCGTGACTGAGTGGCTATCTGTACCGCCAGTTGATTGTGCGGAAGGCCGTTGCCGGAAAAGATCGGCAGCTTCTGTCCGCGGATGAGCGTAGTGAGGACGTCGATAGCTGATATTCCGGTGTGTATGAAGTCCTTCGGGTACTTGCGCGCCATCGGGTTTAAAGGCATGCCGTTACAGTTCGCGCGCTTGCCGCCGAATACCGGTCCGCAGCCGTCGGCGGGTTCGCCGAGGCCGTTGAAAGTGCGCCCAAGGATCGTCGGCGCGAGTTGTAGCTCAAGGGCGCGTCCGAGAAGCCTCACTCTGGCGGAGTCCGGCACGAGGTTGTCGGTACCGGAAAATACCTGGATCAACGCCGCTTTCTCCGATAGGGATACAATTCGGCCCCTCCGTATCTTTTCGCCCGGGGTACGGACGTCGACGAGTTCTCCGAAAAACGCCTCGCGTCCGATATTTTCAAGCAGTATGAAAGATCCGGAGACCTGAGAGATTCCCACATATTCCGCATGGGGCATTATATCGTCCTCCCTTCTCGGGTACGTTCCGATCCTGCTCTGTTGAGGTGGTTGTCGAGTTTTTTCCGAGCTCTCTCGAATGAAGATTGCTCTTCGGCCGAGAATTCACGGAGGTGCGTAATGTCGCTAACCGCGTCGCTTCCCGTTATCAGGGAGATCGGAACTCCCTGCCTCACAAGTTCGAGTCCCCTGTCGTAGAAGTACAAAATTATCTCAAGTATAGCGAAACCTTTCTTCGGCGGGGAGTATGAGTCGGAGCCAAACGCCGCCTGTTGCAGGTAGCCATTTTTAATCAGGAACGCCGTGTAGTTTACAAGCCGCTGATCGTCGGGCAGGACGTCCTCCCCGACAAGGCGTATAACTTGCTGAATTTTTTCGTCCTCCAGCAATATGGCGCGGGTTTTTTCCCGGAGTTCACCCCATCTGGGATCCACGTTTCCCTGGAACCAGTCGTCAACTTCCGCCGCGTACTCGCTGTAAGACTCTATCCAGGATATGGCCGGAAAGTGACGGGCATTCGCAAGACTCCTATCGAGGCCCCAGAAGCACCGAATGAAGCGTTTCGTATGACGTGTGACAGGCTCCGTAAAATCGTCGCCGGGAGGCGATACCGCTCCTATTATGGAGACACTGCCGTTTTCACCGTACTGCGTGACCACGCGGCCGGCGCGTTCGTAGAGCCCGGCAAGGCGCGACGGCAAATATGCGGGGAAACCCTCCTCCGCCGGTATTTCTTCAAGCCGTCCGGATATTTCACGCAAAGCCTCCGCCCAACGGCTTGATGAATCAGCCAATAGAACCACGTCGTAACCCATGTCCCGAAAGTACTCGGCAATAGTAATGCCGGTGTATATTGACGCTTCACGCGCCGCGACCGGCATATTCGACGTGTTGGCTATCAGAATGGTGCGCTCCATCAGAGGACGGCCGGAACGGGGATCCTCAAGCACAGGGAACTGTTCCAATACGTCCGTCATTTCGTTGCCGCGTTCGCCGCATCCAATGTACACGACCACCTGCGCCTCGCTCCATTTGGCGAGTTGGTGCTGGGTTACGGTCTTTCCGGTTCCGAAGCCTCCGGGAATGGCGGCCGTTCCTCCCTTTGCGAGGGGGAATAGTCCGTCTATGACCCGCTGACCTGTCACAAGCGGTTCATTCGGTCTCAGTCTTGCCCTGCACGGCCGCGGCGTACGTACGGGCCATCTTTGCGTCAGAGGTATGTCCACTACGCGCCCAAGCGCGTTTTTTACCCTTGCCACGACGCCGGCGCTCGACACTTTTGCCTGAGGCGTTATCCAGACGATTTCGCCCTCAATATCGGGAGGACATATTATCCTGTGCAGCATCAGGCTTGTTTCCCGCACAGTTCCAAGAAGCGCGCCTGATGAAACCATCTCTCCGATCTCAACGGAGGGAGTTATCTCCCACATCAGGTCAGGCGATATCATTGGAACCTCTGTGCCGGGCGTAATATACATTCCCTCGCGTTCGAGCAGTACCGACAGAGGGCGGCCGATTCCGTCGAAGAAGCCGCCTATGAGACCGGGTCCCAGCGATACCGAGAGCGCTTCTCCGGAGCCGGTGACCTCCTCTCCTATTCTCATGCCCTGAGTGTCCTCGTAAACCTGTATCGTCGCCTCGTCTCCATCCATACGGATGATCTCTCCAAGCAACCTTTTTTTACCCACGTGAACCATCTCGCGCATTCCGAAATTCTTCATTCCGGACGCATTGAGTACAGGACCATTAATCATGGTCACAAAGCCAATTCGGGAAACATTGCCGTCCTGATTGTCCAAGGCTCGATCCCTCCTTTAAAGAAGCGGCAGAAGGCGCTCGGCGATAACGTCGGCCATCTCCTGTGTTAGAGACTGCCAGTCCGAATTAATCCGCCGCCTTTCATCCTCGCTTGTGACGCAGCATCCCCCGATTATCGGAGCCGGATCATGGTCAAATATCATCTTGAATCCGAAATTCTTTTTAGTCACCGCTTCGGCGATATTTTCGCCGAGTGAGGAATCAAGCGCGGCAAGTTTCAAACGAAGCGTTCCGGTTTCCCCGCCAAGGCTTCCGGCGGCTTCGAGTGCGAGTCCTGTCAGTATGTCGGCGTAGTCGGGCCGGTCTCTTAAGTGTACGAGGCCATCGCGAAATTTCTTGATAGCTTCGCTCAACAGCCTGTTTTGCTGTTTTAAAGCCTCCGTCGTCTTATCCTTCTCCGCCGACAGTATCCGGCGGCGATGAATATCTTCGGCTCGCGATCGGGCGTCGGCCAACACGGCGTTTGTCTCACGTTCCAACTTTGCCATCTCCTGAGTCAGCCAGGTCTCCGCTTTTTTTCTCGCGTCTCCCGCAAGGGCTTCTATCTCCTGTTTCGCGTGCTCAAGGATAATATTTTGCAACATGCTGATTTTTTCATTTGAGATTTCGTTCATTCCATCTTCACCCCAATCGCATCCCGGACGTATCCGGTGAGGAAATCCGGGCTGCGTTTCGTTCCGTGCCTGTCGGGTATTTCAACCACTATCGGAAGATCTCCCTGCTCTCGAAGTATCCGCATCATCTCCGGCAGAAGCTCCGCTACCTTTTCCGTCACCGCGAGTATCGCCACGTCATGCCGTTCCAGCGCCGCCGTCATTGCCTCCGACGCTTCTTCGTACCCGCTGACTACAACTCCCTCTATGCCGGCGAGCCTCATGCCGACTTGGGTATCGTGATTGTCGCTTATCAGATACGCTTTCATAATCGAAATCTAAATCAAAAAAAAGCGGCGTACACTTTGTAAATTCTACGCCAGTTTGCTGAAAATCAGCATGGAGATGACAATTCCATAAATAGCGACGCCTTCCGCCAGACCGACGTATATGAGCGTAGTTCCAATTGCGCCCGGCTGTTCGCCGACAAGACCGATCGCCGCCGACCCGACGCTGCCTACCGCTATTCCGGCCCCCACGCAGGCAAGCCCGGTGGCAAGGGCCATGCCGATGAAACCCATCCCGTTGCTGAATGACTGCTCCGGGCTGACTTCTCCCCCCGCCGCGGTTTCCGCGGCTTTTGCCGGAAAGGCCGCCAGGTTTATCGCCGCGCCCGCGAAGAGCGCCAGGCATGAAACGGCGATTATTCCGGCGAGCATCTTCCTGGAGCCCCTGAAACCGGCGCGCCTCATCGCGACTCCTAGCCCTATAGTGCCGAATACTGCAAAACTGCTTAAAACCACTCCTGATATCATGCATATCACCTCTCGGTAGTAATTTTTAGCTTTATCCGCTTACGATTTCCGCGGTGCGCTTTCCTTCCGCCATGTCACGGGCTTGAAAGCATAGCCTCCTCCTTGGTAGAATTTCCCAAAGAATTCATAGTATTCCAGGCGGAGCACCTGAATGAACACGATAAGTCCCTCAAGTCCGACTATGAAAATGGTGCCCGCTATGTACATCAGGGCTTTGAGTATGAAACCGCCGGGCAGGTTTCCCATCATGCGGGAGAGAATTATCACTGCGAATGAGAGCGCGAAATGGTTTAGGGCGAATGCGGCCAGCCTCACAAAGGACGCCGTGTTTGTGAAAAAGTTCATGAGATTATGGAACACTTCGAACACCTGGAGCGCTCCGGATTCGCTGTCCACATTCCGGTGAAGCAGCGTGCGCGCGAGGGTGTCGCGGAACAAAGTCAGCATTAAAGCCGCCGCTATGGCATACCATAGGTACGTCACCGGAAACGGCGTTTTTATACCGAAAATCGAGATGTATATCGCGATTGCGGAGCCCCAGTAAACGAACAATCCGGCTAATCCCCGGCCGTCGAACAATAATCGCGCGAAGTCACGCTCCCTGTATCTTATAATCATGTTAAGTATCATGCCCGCGCTTATCATCATAACGCCGAGCATAATAGCGACGGCAAACAGGGCGCCGATATCATGAATTGGGGAGATCCAAAGCGCGTAACGCTCAAATTCTATTCCCATGTAACTGCCGAAAAGCAGGCCGAACACGATGGAACTGCAAGAGGCGTATTTCATCACGCGGGCGATTGATTTGCCGAATATGCGCCGGCGCTCCAACCAGGCGGACGCCAGCCAGAGCAGAGCGCCGTGCCCAACGTCTCCGAACATAAATCCGAAGAAAAGAATGAAAGTTATCGCAACGAACGGCGAGGGATCAACCTCCCCGTATGATGGGACGCTGTAGAGTCCGACAATGTCCTGGAAAGCGCGCACGATTCCATTATTGCGCAACATTGTCGGGATACGCGCGCCCGAGGCGCTGATGTTATCGACCTCTTCGACAGTAATTGCCGTGCGAGGGGCGTCTTTTTCGATGGAATCCTTGATTCCCTCGTAGGCATCCTCCGGAATCCATCCGGAGAGCACGTACATGCCGCCGAGTTCTCCGCGTCCCTTGCATAGATCATATACTCTCTGCATTACGTAAATTTTCGAGTATAACTTCTCAAATTCCTCGCGGTTCTCATTCAGGATATTCATGGCGGCGCTTTCCAATTCTTTTATCGAACGTTTGCGGAACTCCATGCCGTATTCGATCTTCTCCATAGGGTTCTCCCGGGGCAGGCTGCTTGTTATCTCAGCGAGCGAATACTCCCTGAAGTAAACGGCGTCGAGAATCTTTCCGGCGCTCTCTTTATAGCCCGGTACTGTGAATACCAGGATCCACACATTGTCTCCGGAGCGGGAGAGCTCGACAGCCATCAATGGGGCGTCGAGTGTGGTTTCCTCCAACCTGGTAAAGTTATCCGCCGATAGCAGGCCGAAATACGCCAAAGCAAACCTGGTTTCCGACAACTCTTGCAGTTTCATACCGAGGGCGGAAAGAGCCGCTACATAGACTTTTGTCGCTTCGAGCCGCTCAAGTTCCCGGGCGAGAGTATTCCTTCGTTTTGCCCATGTCTCCAGTTTGTTTGCGGCGTTTTCCACGAGCCGCAGCGCATTGTGATAACTGAACCCGGAATCGAGCGGGATCGGCTTCGGATCCGGTATCTTCTCTCCGGAAGCCTTCCATACCATCGACATTTTGGCAAGCAGTTCATCGTACGGGTTATTTATTTCTGTGGTTATTCGCGATCTCAGATTTCTGTCGTTTATCAAAAAATCCAGAGGCAGAGGTTGAAATTCTCCTGAAAGAACCATTCGCCGCGCTACCGGCTCCATCTCCTCGCGCGGTCCCACCATAGTCAGCGCCACCATTTTCATTACCGCCATTCCGACTCGCCTCCTGTTGTCGCCGTTATCGGCTTTGTCAGGTATTCCGCCGATTTGCCTCTGTCGTAACCGTATCGGACGCACTCGATTATCCTTATTATGTCAGCTATCTCGTTATTTTTAAGTGTGAAATAACTGACCGCTGTGTGGAAACCGAGCGGCTCTTCGCGAAAAACCCGGGAGAACCGCAAATATATATACCGCTTGATGTTACGATCCATCAAGAGATGCGCGAACTCGTCGTTCGAAGTCTGCGGGAAAATCTCGGCGTATTTTGGAAAACGCTCCTTAATCATTTCTATGATCTCATGTCCCGATTCGGCGCGCGCCAGTTCCCTCAATATCGGCATCGTTACCCGGAATCGCG
>Ga0099364_10009484_pt1 | contig 13501 bp, 7 predicted proteins | sample TergutTh196P3_FD_73070 | JGI IMG/M metagenome (GOLD analysis project Ga0099364, IMG submission 73070) | Microcerotermes parvus P3 segment gut microbial communities from Pointe-Noire, Republic of the Congo - Th196 P3 | ecosystem: Host-associated > Arthropoda: Insects > Digestive system > Gut ...
TCCGCCCCTACTAATGTGGGGCGGTTTTTGTGTGCAATCGGGCGGTTGTTTAATTTGGCGGGGTTCGGAGTCCAGGTTCGAGCATTTTCATGATTATTACGCTACCCTCGGCCCTTGTCAGATAGTCTTCCCCGTTAAATACTGGCCCGTCTGGGCTGGGCCGCCCTGCAATAATGCCTTTTACGTAGCATTCCCGCGCATATGCCAATGAAGTTTGGCATGACATGCAGTAGGCGGAAAAGTCAACAAACTCCGACTCTGACATAATGTCAGGCTCATATTCTTCGCCAAAAACTAACGCAAGCGCGTTAAGGGCTACCCTTGCGGCGTCGAATCTTGTTATCTCTTCAAGTTTTTCCATATCGTCGCTTTCGATAACGCCGTTGTCAAGGGCCGTTTGCATATAGCCTGAAGCCCAATGCCCGTTTACCGGGGATTGCCTTCCATACCCGTTTGTGATTATTATGGAAACGAATTGTGGAAAGGTCATAAAGTCGTCAGGGTGGAATAAACCATCTGGCATTCCTGCAATAGAACCCTTGTCAACAAGCGCGGACACATAAGGCTCCGACCAGTGACCGCGTATGTCCGGAAGGGCGGCTGTCTCGGCAAAACATGGAGCCGGGGCCATGAGAATAATTGCCATAATAGTTAATAAAGCCCTTAAAATAGGTTGCCGCATGGTGTTTTCCCCCCTTCATATTGTAAGAATAAAGATGTTGTGTCTCTATCTCGTGTCTGCCGCAGGGGGAGAGGATTGTATCCGCCCCCCCGTACGTATGCGGCAGGTCCTGTGTGCTGGTTGCCTAATCGACTGCCACGTGTGGCAGGTTCCGTGCATCGGTTACTTAATCTACTGCCATGCGTGGCAGGTTCCGTGTGTTGGTTGTTGCCTAATTGATTGTCACGGAGTCAAGGATGGGGGCATATGTTACGCTGTCCCACAGGAATGCTCTTACTGTTTTATCCGTAGTGCCCTCAAGGATGTCTTCGACATCTATAGAGAATACCCTCCAGTCGGCGGCGGCAATGTTGGAATCCTCGGTCTTTACGGTCTCAAGCCGGCCGTCTTTGTCGAATACCGCAACAATCAGGCTTGCGTCTTTGTCTTTAACGACTGCCGTTGCCTTGAAGTCCGATTTTACCTTGTCGGCAATAATTGCGGCACTGTAGAAGGCAATTTCGGTATCCGCTGTCACATTGCTCAGCACGAGCTGGTTGTCCACATCCAATGCGGCTGTGACATCCGTCCCGTCGCGGAGGACCGCGAAATCGGCGCCCGCTCTGTCGGGCGTAAACTTAAGCGTAAGGTTTGCGCCGGAATCAAGCGCGACAACCCTGTCGTTGGCGTTCTTGTTTCTCGAATACTCCACGGAATCCGCTTCAACTTTGCCATTGCCTTTAATGTCAAGGAAAACGGATTTTTTAAACGAGTACACCTCAAATGATGCAAGTCGCATCTGTGTTATTGCGGCGAGCTGTGCAGGCCCCGAGCCGACCAGCCTTGCGCCATAGTACGGTGCGCTGGTGTCGCTCGCGCTATAAGGCACTGCCCCATATGCGGGGGTGACGCCCCTCGGGTTCGACGGCTTAATGCGGATTTGCTGGTATTCCAGCGGATTGTCGAACACAATGTCGGTCGCGACCGACGTTACCTGGTAGCTTGCCCCGCTATCGTATATTTCCTCCCATTGCGCGTCGGCGGCAGTGCTTTCCTTTGCCCCTTCAAGCACAATGCGTCCGGGGGTGTAAGGCAGTATCGGCAGAACCCCGCCGCCCGTGTTAATAAAGTAGGTGCGGAGCACAACCCTGTCAAAGGTAGTCAGCTTGCCAAGGTTGACAATTACCCATGGCGCTGTTGAGTCGGCAGCTGTATTTGCCCATTGCGTGTACATGTCGGCGTCCAAATAGGTGTCTTTTAAGGTATTTACGTAATTATTGGCAGTCGTCGATACGCTGATGAGGCTCGCGGCTGTCCCGGAAGAAGCTGTGGCGCTGGCGCCCGCAGAGGCAAGCGCTAAGTTGCGCGAGCTGCGCAACGGGGTAGCGCGGCGAGGGTTGACAGTGGCACCGGATGCAGATACGTTGTTCGGGTTCTCAATGCTTACCGCATTGTTAAAGCAGTTGGCGGATATGGCCGAAGCCGCGCCCCAGTCACTTGTGCGTACGGTTACGTCAATCGCCCGCGCTTCGCCCGGCTGAAGCGAGAACAGGTTGTCGCTGTAAATGGCTGGCGAACTCAGCGTTTTCTTCGCCAAGTCTTTGTAAGCTTTCATTTCAATGCCATAGGCAATGTTGGTCGTGTTGTTCTTTACTTCAACTTTAAAGGTAGTTTTGCCGCCTGCGGCAGATTCCCCTAGCGCGGCAATGCTCAAACCAGTTGGGCCCAGCGGGATCGCCGGAAGCTCGCTCAGCATTGTCATGTCTGCGGTTTGCAGGTTAGGCGTCCTGCTCCAGGACCTCTGCGTGGATGCAACGTCCTTTTTCATTGGCAACGCATACGAGTTGTAGCTCACCACATTCCCGCCGCTGTCTTTAAGCTCCAGGAAAAGGAAGTATACGCTGGTTGTCGGTTTTGTAAGCGCTAGCTTGAAGTCTTCCTCGGCCCATATTTTGTTTACGCCATAGGATTCCTCGACAAACCCGAAATAATCATAGCCAATTTTTTGGTACTGCCCTGACTCGTCCTTTTCAAAGGCGATGAACTTATTTTGAATAGGCGTGTTCGCGTTGTACTGGACGGGCTTCGACATGCCGTCTGCGGGAATAGTTCCAATCTTCTTGGTCATTACGCCGCTTATCGGGTTGCCGAACAGGTCGTAAAGCCTGGCTGTGGCAGTATAGTCCTTGTATTCAAGGTGCGTGTTGTTCAAAATATACGCTTCGTAGTTGTACTGGTCGTACATTATATGGACGGGTTCGTTGCCTTTTGCCGTCCCAAATGTCGCGCCGTTGGGGTTCAGGTAATAGTCGAACTGGTTCCACATCATTGTCGGCCAGCCCTGGTTGAGCATCCAGTTGATAAAACCGGAGGCGTCCCTGTAGCGGCGAATGCCCAGCACCTCGTACTGCGCCCTTTGAAGGTCGTATACCGCCATCTGCGCTTTCGCGGAGAATTCGGTAAGGTCTTTGGAACCGCCGTATGTGTGTTCCAAAGCGGAGAAGAACGGGTCCATCCTCAAGAAATCTTGCCTGACGGAGAAATATGTCCAAACATTGTAATTGGCCTCCGTGTTTATAGGCCAAATGTTGGCTGGCGGGATCATCTTCCTAATGGTCTCTTCCACGGGCATGGTCGGCCCACCGCCGCCTTCTGAAATGAACCCGGCCATTTTAACGGAGTCGGATCTTGGGGCGAAGAAGAAGTTGGGCGTCTGGTAGTCGTACCCCAAGCCCATGCGCTGTCCACCCTGGACGCCTGTCACGTTTGACCTGCCACTTCCAGCGCAGCTCACGATGCTGCCTATAGAGGGCCATCTGAGTTCTGCAAGCACTTCAAGCATTTTAATTTCCATTGAGATTTCGTTCGGGGTATTGCCAGAGCTGGGGGCCCTGTCGCTTCCGTTGTACCATGTTATGAAACTGGCGTGGGACCTTTGGTTGCGGACCTGCGCGTACATAGTCTCCAAAAGTATAAAACGCTCGGCAGGCATCCAGTACTGGAAGCCCTGGAAACGGTCGCAGCAACACCAGCCGGGATAATTCATGATGCCGTTCTCGTCAAATAAATCCAATAGTTTGTTGTCGAAGAATTTGCCTTCGTCACGGACGACGTTCATGCCCATGTATTTCATGTACTCAATAGCAGCGTCGTTCTTTACGTCGCTCTGGCGCAAAAGCAGGTCGGTAGGGCAGTACCCGCCACCCTTAGCCAGCACTGGCTTGTGGTTTACGTAGATCTGGTGCATTGCCACGCCGGAGGTTGTCGAAAGGTTTGCGGAGCTTCCGTTTGCGAGCAGATCCGAGATAGTCAGTTCCGTAGTTACCTCCCTTATGCCAAAGCGGTGCTTCAAATGGTCGCTTGCCACTACGCTGGCCCCGCTTGAGTATTCAACCGTGTATTCGACGGTATACAGCGTACGCTTGCCCGTCGGGTCGGGGCCGGACAGGTAAGGCCACCAGAGGTCGCTCTCTGTGACTGGTATCGTCACCGGGGCAAAAGCGACTTCCTGGCAATAGGCGCCAGGCTGAACAGCTATGCCAGTTTTTGAGAAAGTAGTTACTGTCGCCCCGTTTTTGTCTTTGACAACGGCAGAGATGCTTGCCGTCAAGGGGACTGTGGAAGCGCTTGCATTGTTGACGTCCACGTAGAAAGTCAGCGTGGCTGAGTCATAATCTTTCGAAACCTTTGATGCGACAGCGGGGTTCGACAGGCGCACATTGCCTGTAAACGTGATGTACGCGTCGCCCGTTATGCCCATGTTGTTGTCCGGGGGCTGGGGATCCCAGTCGACCCAGTAATAAGTAAAGTCGCCTACGCCCTGGTCGTCGCCGCTGTTCCTGCTGTTGTATATTGGCCTTGTGACCTTGACTTTTATGTTGTTGGCGCCTTCGACAAGGTATGGTGACACGTCGAGTTCATAAGTTCGGAATGTGCCTTTAAAATACTTGTTGTATTCCTCAAAGACCGTGTCGTTTACGACGTTGTCCGACATGTACCGGGGGACGGGGCTTAGCACCGGGTTGGGTGTGTCATATTCCAGGATAACCGGGGCAGTTGCGGTATGCGTCCCGCCTAGGGCGGCTGTGTGGGCATAGTGGCTGTTCCACAGGTAGCTCTCGTCATTGATAGTGAAGTTCTTGTTTTCCAACTTATTTCCGTTTACATAGATTTCGCCTATGTAACTTATTCCTTTAAATGTGAGCGTCGCTCTCTTGCTCAGCTCCGCCGTGGTAACGTTAATGTTCGTGCTGTACCACCAGGGTTTCCAAAAATCTTTGAACGGGATTTGTGAAAAGTTGTTTGCGTGGAACACAAGCTCTGCGTCGCTGTCAACGGGTATCGGTGCGTTTGCGTTAAATATAGCGTCATAATAGCCGCCGTCGACCAGCGACCCAAGCACTGTTTCAGGGGCTTTCGCCGCCGCCCAGCCGCTGGTGCTGAAACTCGGCGACGCAATGGCTTCGTCAGTTATGCCATCGGCTATTGTAGGCAACGTCGCGGTAACATCGGTTGAGGACGAGGCTATTAGCCAATCCTCGAGCAATACAGTTTTTGACGTAGCCTCGTCGGGCCTTGTTACTGTTATCTGCCCGGACGCAATAGCCGCCCCTGGCACTGATGTCAGCAACAGGGCTAGCGCCAAGGCGAAGCAAATTGCTTTTCCGCGCAAACCATGCAAACCATGCATACTATGCAAACCATGCAAACCATGCATACTATGAGTACTTCCTTTTACTTTTTTAAGCATTCCAAAAATACCTCCTTTTTTTTATACCCGAGAACGAAAATCCTCCGTTCTCGGGTATAACCTTATACAAAACTCAAACTCTGCACGACTGACAATGCGGTAGGAATAGCACATATATACTGCCCCCGTCACCCTCCCCCCCACAGGGAATAACGAGGAATAGATAAAGATATCCTGTCGCGTGGTCAATTCACCATGCGAATTTGTTGCTACAGCTGATGCACAATCCTGTCATTGTGGGTTTGAATCAAGTTACTGAGTCAAGTTACCGAATTAAGCTGTTGAATCAGGCTACTGAATCAAGTTACTGAAACAAGTTTGGTTTGTGACATATCATTTATTAAAAAGTTCATATATAACTTACATAGCCTATACAGCATGCACATACTGAAATACCCGGTTTGTATGTACTTGTATGCACTCGTATGTACTCGTATGTACCCGTATGTACATGCTATATAGTGAATTTGAGAGATGCTATTTCTTTTTGTTTTCCCTGTCTATCCAGACAGCCAGTAGCAAAATGGCGCCTTTTATCATGTACTGGTACATTATTGGCAGGTTCAAAAGGCTCATTCCGTTGTCCAGGCTTGCCATAACCAGTGCGCCTATGAGAGCCCCGAAAACGGTTCCAATGCCGCCGGTCGTGCTTGTGCCGCCGATGATGCAAGCCGCGATAGCGTCAAGCTCAAACGAGGTGCCGGCGGAGGTAGTGGCGGCGTTAAGCCTTGCCGTGAACACAATAGCCGCAACCGCGCTTAACGTTCCCATCAGCATAAATATTTTCAGTAGCGTCTTTTTGGTGTCCACGCCTGAGAGTTTTGCGGCTTCGCTGTTGCCGCCTGTCGCATAAACATGGCGGCCAAACGGCGTGCGCGTCGTTATTACGGTAAAAGTCGCAACCACTGCCGCCAGAATCAAAATCGCGTACGGTAACCCCATATAGCTGGTAAGTATGAAACCGACGACGGTTATGCCGATTGAGATGACGGCAACTTTCAGTATTTCCAAAGAAACTGGCAAAACCTTAAAACCGTTTGATATGCGCTTTTTTCGCTTTCGGATGTCCGCAAAAATAAACGCCGCAAGGCCCAGCACAAAGATTAACAGTGTGAGGTCATGGAAGGGCGCTTCGGCAAAAACTAGGCGGGGAATGTAGGCCTGTCCAATGGACTTGAAGAAAACGGGAAATTCCCCTATTGTTTTTCCGTTGGTCACGAAAAGGGTAAACCCTTTAAACGCGGATTGGCTCGCCAGCGTGACAATAAATGCTGGCACCCCCCTGTACGCAACCCAGTACCCGTGCCAAGAGCCGACCAAAAAGCCCAGCAAAAGCGTGACGGCGATAGCAATGACAGGGTTTAGCTCCATTCTCATCATTATAAACGCGGCGACCGCGCCCAATGTTCCGCAAACAGATCCCACTGACAGGTCTATATGCCCAGCCACCATGACGAGAAGCATGCCCCCAGTCAGTATTCCGATTGTACACATCTGTAAAAACAGGTTTGAAAGGTTTCTTGAAGATATAAACAGCCCTTTTGTAAGCGTTGTAAAGATGATCCAGATAATCACCAGCGCCGCAATCATAGTGTATTGGCGTATGTTGTTTCTGGACGTTTCCATTAAAGCGCTCAAAAATGACTGTTTTCCATTTATGGCAGTGTCTTTGTTATTCATTTCACATACCTCCCGTTGCGTAGGCAATGATCTTCTCTTGCGTTGCCTCGGCCCTGGCCAGTTCCCCCGCGATTGCCCCCTCGCGCATTACTAGGATGCGGTCGCTCATCCCCAGTATTTCCGGTAGCTCGGAGGAAATCATTATGATGCTAATTCCCATTTCGACCAGCCCGTGCATTATAGTATATATCTCATATTTTGCCCCGACGTCTATCCCGCGCGTAGGCTCGTCTAGGATCAATACCTTTGGGTTCGTAAGGAGCCACTTGCCCAAGACGACCTTTTGCTGGTTGCCCCCGCTTAGGTTTTGCGCAAGCTGTTCTACGGTAGGGGTCTTGATCCGCAAGTCCCCAACAATTTTTTCTATTGCCGAAAGCTCCGCGTCCTGGTCGATAAACCCGTTGCTCAGGCGCTTGTCCAGGCTTGCAAGTGACATGTTTTCCTTGACATTCTGGATTAGGATAAGCCCTTTTGCTTTGCGGTCCTCCGTCAGGTAGGATATTCCTTCTTTAATGACTTTGTTTGGCGTGCTTGCATCGATTTTTTTGCCGAAAAGCAGTACCTCGCCGGAAGGCTTCTCGCCCCAAACCCCAAGCATGCTCATTATTAGTTCCGTCCTGCCCGCCCCCATCAGACCCGCAAAGCCCAGTATCTCGCCTTTTCTAGCGACGAAACTGACGTCGTTGATGGCCTTTTTGTTTGGTATGTCCGGGTCGTAGACGGTCCAGTTTTTTACTTCAAGGGCTACTTCGCCAGGTGTGTGCTTTGCCGTCGGGAAACGCTGTGTTATCTCCCTGCCGACCATGAGCGAAATGAGCCTGTCTTCTGTTAATTCCTGCGTATTGAACGTCCCCTTGGTCTTGCCGTCGCACAATACTGTCACTCTGTCCGATATCTCGAATACTTCCTTTAATTTGTGGGAAATGAACACACAGGTTATGCCCTTTTTGCGAAAACCCCTCAATATCCTAAACAGGTTTTCCGTTTCAGATTCAGATAGTGACGACGTCGGCTCGTCAAGCACCAATATGCGGGCGTCTTTGGTTAAAGCCTTCGCAATTTCAACGAGCTGCTGTGCCCCTACGCCAAGGTTAACAACTGGGGTCGCAGGATTAATGTTCAATTGAATCTCGTCGAGCACTTTGTGTGCGTTGACAAAGGACTTGTCCCAGTTTATAAGGCCATTTTCGACAATTTCGTTGCCTAAAAAAATGTTTTCGCACACATTCATGTATTTAATCAAGGACAACTCCTGGTAAATGACCACAACTTTTGCCCTTTCGCTGTCTTTTATTGAGTTAAAGGCTACAATGTTGCCGTCGATTACTATGTCGCCGCTGTACGAGCCGTACGGGTAAACGCCGCTGAGTACCTTCATCAGGGTGGATTTGCCCGCGCCGTTTTCGCCGACAAGGGCGTGTATTTCCCCCTCCCGGATTGAAAAGTCGACGTCGTCCAGCGCAACGACCCCCGGGAATTCTTTTCGTATATGCCGCATTTCAAGTAAATTCCGCATAACACCCATAACACCACCTGCTTTCCCCAAAAAAGAGAGCCGGGCGGGGAAGGGATGGCTACTGCCACAGCCACTGCTACGCTACTGCTACGGCCCTGCTACAGCCCCACTACAGCACTGCTAAGCTACTGCTACAGCCACTGCCATCCGCTTCCCCAGCCAGCTATCGTTGCTTAATGCCTTTTAAAATCCAAAGTTTCTGTAGTTGTCTTTGTTTAGCTCATATGGCGGGAACCCAAGAGTAGGCACGTCAATCTTGCCATTGTTCTCCACGCTGGTTGCGCCCGAACCCTGGCCGTTGACCATATTCACCGACGCCCTGAGGGTCGCCTCTGCCATCTCCGCGCAGTCAAAGTATACCGTCATGCTCTGCGTGCCTTCGACGACGCGCGCTACGGCGTCTTCCTCGGCGTCCTGTCCGGTAACTACGACGCTGCCTGCCAGCCCTTGAGCGGCGAGGGCTTGGATAATGCCGCCAGCCGTACCGTCGTTTGGCGCGATAAAGGCGGCTATGTCGTTATTGTGCGCAGTCAAGGCGTTCTCGGCATGCCTTAGCGCTTCCCTCGGCTCCCAGTCTCTGCATTCCTGTTCCATAACAATTGTGTACTCCCCGCTGTCAACCTTTGGCTTAATGGTATCCATTGCGCCAGCCTTCAAAGGTACGCAGGTGGGGTCAGCCGGGTCGCCGGACAGAACCACGATATTTCCGCTTGGTACATTCCTCACTACATATTCGCCCATGAGCTGGCCAATCCTGTACTGGTCAAATGTGACATAAAGGTCGACGTCCGCATTCTGTACAAGCCTGTCATAAGAAATGACTGGGATGCCTGCGTCGTGTGCCAACACCGCGATGTTGGCAGCCGCGTCCGCGTCGTGTGGCGCGATAACCAAAGCCTGAATGCCCTGGGAAATCAGGTTTTCGCACTGCGACTGCTGCCTTCCGGCGTCATTGTCAGCGATTTGGATCAGGGCTTCGACGCCCAGCTCTCCCGCAACTCTTTCAAAAGCTTCCCTGTCAAGTACCCAGCGCTCTTCACGCTGTGTCGGAAGGGATACGCCGATTTTCATTGCCGTTGCCGGCGGTTCTGCTGGAGTGCCTGCGCCCTGCACGTCAAACCCAAAGTTCCTGTAGTTGTCTTTATTCAGCTCGTACGGTGGGAACCCAAGGGTGGGGACGTCGATCTTGCCGTTGTTCTCAACGCCAGTTGCACCCGAGCCCTGGCCGTTGACCATGTTCACCGCTGCCCTTAAAGTTGCCTCGGCCATTTCCGCGCAGTCAAAGTATACCGTCATGCTCTGTGTGCCTTCGACAACACGCGCCACGGCGTCTTCCTCGGCGTCCTGCCCGGTAACCACGACGCTGCCTGCCAGCCCCTGTGCGGCGAGTGCTTGGATAATGCCGCCAGCCGTACCGTCGTTCGGCGCAATAAAGGCGGCGATGTTGTTATTGTGCGCTGTAAGGGCGTTCTCTGCGTGCCTTAGCGCTTCCCTTGGCTCCCAGTCCCTGCATTCCTGTTCCATAACTATTGTATACTCGCCGCTGTCAACCTTTGGCTTAATGGTATCCATTGCTCCAGCCTTCAAAGGTACGCAGGTGGGGTCAGCCGGGTCGCCGGACAGGACCACGATGTTCCCGCCTGGCACGTTTCTCACGACATATTCGCCCATGAGCTGGCCAATCCTGTACTGGTCAAATGTTACATAAAGGTCGACGTCCGCGTTCTGCACCAGCCTATCGTAAGATATGACGGGGATGCCAGCGTCATGCGCCATAACAGCGATGTTCGCGGCGGCGTCAGCGTCATGTGGCGCAATTATCAGCGCTTGGATGCCTTGCGATATGAGGTTTTCGCACTGAGACTGCTGCCTTCCGGCGTCGTTGTCGGCGATTTGAATCAGGGCTTCGACGCCCAGCTCTCCAGCAACCCTTTCAAAAGCCTCCCTATCCAAAACCCAGCGTTCCTCGCGTTGCGTAGGAAGCGATACGCCGATCTTAATACCGCCTGCGGCAGGATCCGCGCCTTGGGTAGCTGCAGCTGTGGGGTCCGTTGGCTGCAACTCTACGGCGTTCGTGGCCTCAGTGGGTGTGTCACCGCTGCCCCCGCAAGCTGCTAGAGACAGAGCCAATATTAGTGCCAGGGTTAAAATTAATAGTCTTTTCATTTCGAATTCTCCTTTTTTGTTATTTTTTATAAAACACAGGAACTTCCACGGGAACTTTCACGAAAACTTACATAGGAACTCCCCAAACTTCCTGTAGTTTCATATGGTTATACTGCAAAACACTTAATGAAACATAACGCTGGCCAAAGTAATACCTCCCATAACCGGGCTTAAAAGCTTATTGCAGAAGTTGATGTTGTCTTTTCCCGCCATGGACTTTAATGTGTCAATGAACAAGTCGCAAAAAAACGTGCTTTTAAACAAACTGCCGGACATAACCACGTCCACAGACGGCTCGCACGCAAATTTGAGTTTTTTATAGACTGAGTATGATATTTCCGCAATGTGTTCAGCCGCTTTTGCGGTTATAAGCGAACAATACTCGTCGCCGTTGTCGGCCTTGTCCATAACGAGCTTTGCTAAGTTGGCTAATTCCTTGACGCTGTACTGGGAAAGAATGCCTGGCAAAGAGTCAAATGTTTTCTCCCCCAAATACTCTCGGATGGTGCTAAAAACCTGTTGGTACTCCCCGTACCCGTCGTTGTACCTTAGAAGGTCGCGGATTACGCTGATCCCGATCCACCCGCCGGAGCCTTCGTCGCTGATAGAGCTGCCCCAGCCGCCCGAACGCGCCCGCCCAAAGTCCCTGGCTATGCCCGTCGATATTGAGCCGGTTCCTGCGACTACGCTTAAACCTGGAGGATTGCCTTCCGCAAAAAACGTAAGCTCGCAATCGTTGCAGATAAAAATCTTGTTGCGCTCGACCCCTGATAGGATTGCGACATCCATGAAATAGTCGTGGTCCCTTTGCGAGTCGTAGCCGGAAAGCCCCATTACCAACCCTTTGATTTGGGCGGGGATTATATCCATTTCCTTTAGGGCTTTGCCAATGCCGTCGTCAATAATGGCTTTCTTGGTGTCCGCCTCAGGGTTCTTGAAATTTGAACAGCCTGAAAAGAAATGCTTTTCAACCTTTGTGGCAGGGCTGTATACGCAAATTTCCGTTTTGCTTGCGCCGCCGTCCACCGCAATATAGTACTCATCAGCTTCTGGAAACATTTTATACCCTTCCGTCTCGTGTCAATTGGCTCGTAGAAGCGAAGTTGAAGTTGAAATGTTGGCCACCCTCAGGAAACTGTTTGGAAACCGTTTGGAAACCGCTTGGAATCCGTTTGGAATCCGTTTGGAATCCGTTTGGAAACCGTTTGGAATCCGTTTGGAAACTGTTCGGAATCTGTCTGGAATCCGTCTGGAAACCGCTTGGAAACCGCTTGGAAACATTTTACATCTTATACTCTTCCGTCTTGTACCAATTGAACCACTGTTGTAATGTTGCCCATGCAGGCCAATACGAGGCCTTCAACGCCCATTTTGTCACTGCCGTCGTACTCTAACCGGGGAATGCTTCGTATAGGGGAATAATACTCAAGGCTCTGCCTGATTTTCTTAACCAGGTGAGCGTTGACAGACTCCCCGCTGAAAACGATCGCCTCGGGGTCTATTATTGCAATGTAGTTAGCCGCGATTGCTGTGAAATAATTGACCAGGACGTCATTTTTCCTCTCGTCGCCAATATCATTGTTATTTCCATGGCAGTCAAGCAATGGGTTTAGCTCCCTTTCCAGGTAACCTCCGTCAAGCGTATAGTCGCGTGGCGGTGGGGCTCCGTTTAGTGGGGCCATGTACCCGAGCTCGCCAGAAAAATTCGTTGAGCCACGGTAAAGCTTCTTATTAATAATAATACCCGAACCCGTGCCATTACCTGCGTAAATGTATACCATGTTGTCAAGCTCGTCGCCCAAATGCGTGAGGTAGTAGCCCACGGTCGACAGCTTGACGTCGTTTTCGATATATATGTCAGCGTCGTAGTACTCAGAGAGGGCCTCTTCTAAATTGAAGCCTTCCCACACCTCTATTTTAGGGATGCCCCAAAGCCTTCCGTCAGGCACTACAATGCCGGGTACGCCTACGCCAATCGCCTTGACTTCCGAAGGAGCGTGGCTAGACATTGCGTTGATGGCGTCTTTTGTGGAGTTCATGGCTGATTCTTTTGTGGCGTTGTCAAGCTGGTGCATTTCTTCGCGCAAAGTGTTCCCAGCAATGTCTGAGAGCCTGCACAAATACTGTTCCCCAGTGTAGTAGAGGACTACGATGGATCCGTAGTCCTTGTTTATCTGGTACAGTGCCGCTTTTCTCCCTGTGCCTTCCGCTGTCATGCCGACGGAGCAGACCCTGCCTTTTTTTTCAAGATCGTCTACGATCTTGTTTACCGTTGGAATGCTGAGCTTTGTTATTTCAGAAAGCATTGACTTCGACATGGTGCCATGTTTATATATTAATCTTTCGATCATTGACGAGTTTATTTCTTTAAGAATTCCTGGTTTGCCAATTAGGTCCATTTGGGTGATACCTCGTTACTTAATAAACTATATTAACTATTATAATTGTATAATTTTATTTGTCAATATTTATTTTACTATATTTTGCATATGGGCGGGGCGGGCGGGAGCGGGCGGGAGCGGGCGGATATGGAATCCGCCCCTACGGCAGGGGCGGGCGGATATGGAATCCGCCCCTACGGCAAGGGCGGGCGGATATGGAATCCGCCCCTACGGCAAGGGCGGGCGGATATAGAATCCGCCCCTACGGCAGGGGCGGGCGGATACGGTGTGTGTCTATTCAAATACCCCCTCTTCGTCATTGCGAGGAGCGTAGCGACGAAGCAATC
>Ga0099364_10009485_pt1 | contig 13501 bp, 12 predicted proteins | sample TergutTh196P3_FD_73070 | JGI IMG/M metagenome (GOLD analysis project Ga0099364, IMG submission 73070) | Microcerotermes parvus P3 segment gut microbial communities from Pointe-Noire, Republic of the Congo - Th196 P3 | ecosystem: Host-associated > Arthropoda: Insects > Digestive system > Gut ...
CGAAATTCCACGGGGTTGTAAGGCCGCTGTCTACGTACCAGACCTTGGGAACGCCGGGCGCGGTAGGCACGGGGATTTTTTCGTTTTTTGTGATATACCCTTTTTTAAGGGAAACGCCGCCGGGCCGTGACAGGACGTACTCAAAGGTCACGATATGCGCGGTGTTGGGCACGCAATCGCCAGGAACAAGAAGGCCGTCGCCGTCCGTATAATCCAAAACGGCGTAGGATTTTGCGTTTATCTGATATTCACCGCCGGTAACATTGCCAACCGTGCCGGAGATTGTGACGCTGCCATTCGTGGAGGAAATACCAGCAGAGCTGCCGGTAATACTGTCGACCGTGCCGGAGATTTCAACGCTGCCAGAGGAGGAAATACCACGACCATTACTACCGTCGCCGGTAATACTGTCGACCTTGCCGGAGATTGTGACACTGCCAGAGGAGGAAATACCACGACCATCACTACCGCCGCTGGTAATACTGTCGACCTTGCCGGAGATTGTGACGCTGCCAGAGGAGGAAATACCACGATTGCCGCCGGAAACATCGCCCACCTTGCCGGAGATTGTGACGTTGCCCTCGTTGGAAAAAATACCATTATTGCCGCCGGTAACATTGCCAATCGTGCCGGAGATTTCGACGCTGTCATAACTGGAGAAAATACCAGGAAAAGGACCGCTATGGGATATCGTAATGTCGGAGCCTTTTCCGTCTATGATTGCGCCGGGAGGCACTGAGAGGGCATTAGCGTTAGCGCTCGTTTCAATTATTGTTTCGTTTTCTATAGTGATGTTGTTGGCTTTTGCAATAAAAACTGCCCAGCCGACGTCCTTGCCGTTGCCCTTTATGGTAATCGGGTCAATTTCGTTTACGATGATGACTTTATCGATAACTTCAAATCTGCCGGTGATATCGTCGGATATAGTGCTCAGATTGAGAGTGTTCTCGTCCGCGGAAGCCCCCGGCGGCAAAAGCGCGAACGCCATTATCATCGCTATCGCCAGACAAAGCGTTTTATTTCTCCGTGCGTTTATTTTATTCATTTAATATCCCCCTCGAAAAAAAATTCAGCGGACTCCCATAAAGGGAACCCGCCGAAAAAATTTTCCATATCCGATATATCCGCCGCGTCCCCCGAAGCCATTATGAATTTTACCATTTTTTCAACGCGGCGGTAAATAATATTTAATATTTTGCGCGGCGCGAAACGCAGGCGGCAGGCCGCCGGTTATGAGAACGTCGGTTCTTCGTGTTACAATCGGGCGGGATTGGGGGCGATGAAATGAATATTCTGGTGATAGACGGCATGGGCGGGGGAATCGGCAAATCAATAATCGAATATATAAAAGGCGAGTTTAGCCGCGCCGAAATCACGGCGGTGGGAACGAACTCCGCGGCTACGTCCGCCATGCTGAAAGCCGGGGCGCATTACGGCGCGACCGGCGAAAACGCCGTGGCGCACAACTGCGCCAAAGCTGATTATATAATCGGCGTAATGGGTATCGTCATTGCAAATTCCATGCACGGGGAAATCAGCCCGAAAATGGCGGAGGCGATTTCTTCAAGCTCCGCGCACAAGATACTGATACCTGTCGATAAATGCAACGTCACCGTACTGGGCGTCGTCGAGAGGCCGATTCGCGAAATCATCAAAAGCATCGGGGAATCGCTGAATAAATGATATAATACTTCCCGAACGCGCGCCATGAAGGCACGCGGCACGCGGCAAAGTCCCCGGTAATAACGACAGAAATAAAACGATGCCATGAAGGTATCTTGCGCGGCGGAAGCGGCGCGGAAGCCTTCGGGCATTATTTTTTTGAGGAGGAATCGTTATGCACATGACGGACGCTCTGTTATCTCCCGCCGTTGGAATAGCCATGTGCGCCGTAAGCGCGGCGGCCAACGCCTGCGCGGTGAAAAAAATCGAAAAAGACGACCTGTGCGAGAAAAAGATACCGGTGATGGGCGTGATGGGCGCGTTCGTTTTCGCCGCGCAGATGATTAACGTCGCGATTCCCGCGACCGGGTCGAGCGGGCATCTCGGAGGCGGGATACTGCTTGCCGCGATGATCGGCGCGGCCCCCGCGCTCCTGTCCATATCCGCCGTGCTGATTATCCAGTGCCTGTTCTTTGCCGACGGAGGTTTGCTCGCCCTCGGATGTAATATCTTCAATATAGGGGTTATCCCATGCCTGATTGTTTATCCCCTGATTTTCAAGCCGATGATCGAAAAGGGCATGACTTTGGGCCGAATAACGGCCGCGTCCGTCGCCGCGTCGGTTATAGCTTTGCAGCTTGGCTCGTTTGGCGTGGTGCTTGAAACGCGAATGTCCGGCATTACCGAGCTTCCGTTCACGGCCTTTGTGATTTTAATGCAGCCCATACATCTGGCGATTGGCGTTATGGAAGGCGTTATTACCGCCGCCGTTCTCTGCTTTGTTTATAAAATGCGCCCCGAAATTATGGAGAGCGCTTTTAATAAAACGGCCATTGGCAGCGGCGTTCCCATGAGAAATGTAATTGCCGCGCTCGCCGTCATTACGCTGCTCGCGGGCGGCGGGTTGTCCCTGTTAGCCTCGCCGGCACCGGACGGTCTTGAATGGTCGATAGAAAAAACCGCCGGGACGATGGAGCTTGAAGCGGGGCCTTTTATGGAGAGAGCGGCTTTGGTTCAGGAAACGACCGCCTTCATGCCCGATTATGATTTCAAAAACGCCGGGGAGGAAGGATCGGGGACGGGAACGGCCGTCGCGGGCATTGCCGGCGGCGCGCTCACTTTTTTACTTGCGGGAGCCGCCGCGTATGCGATCTCCGTCCTCAAAAAAAAATAAATTGGAACGGGTTGAAGGGCCAGACTGTCCGAAAATTAACAAACACGGTCGGGCGTGGAAGCCCGACCCTACCGTCGTAGGCCGCATTAAAACAGGTTGTTGTAGGGTCGGGCTTCCATGCCCGACCGAATGTGCCGATTTTCGGACGGTCTGGGGCTTATTATGAAAAATCAGATTAGTGAGTTATACGCGCTTGAGCAATTATCGGGCGGCGATACATGCGTTCACAGGCTTCATCCGACAATGAAACTGCTGACGACGGCCGTTTTCATCATAACGGTTGTTTCATTTGACAGATACGCTTTCGGGCGATTGGTTCCGTATATTTTTTATCCGACGCTCATGATGGCTCTTTCGGAAACGCCTTATTCAATGCTGCTGAAAAGATTTTTGATTGCGCTTCCGTTTTGCCTCTTTGTGGGAATATCAAACGTAATATTTGACAGGGCTTCGGCTTTTTCGATATTCGGCGTTACGGTCAGCTATGGCGCGGTTTCATGTTTCACCATATTATTCAGGGCTTACTTGTGTATCATGGCTATTATGATACTCGTGTCCGTAACCCCGATGCCCGATATAACAAATTCCATGCGCCGATTCAGAATGCCGTATATTTTTATCGTGATGTTTGAAATGACATACCGCTATATCGGCGTATTATTTGAAGAAGCCTATTCCATGTATGTCGCCTATTCTTTGAGAAACGCGGGCGCAAAGGGAATCGCGATAAAAGATACCGGCAGTTTCGTGGGACAACTGCTGCTCCGCAGCCTCGACCGCGCGGACAGAATCTACAACGCCATGAAATGCAGAGGGTACGCCCCGCGCGGTTTGCCGAGGGACGACGGGAAATTTGTGACAAAAGACTTGATTTTTTCCTCCGTTACTTGCGCGCTTTGCATAGCTTTCCGCGTTTTCGATATAAACATATTGTTTATAGATATATTCCGAGGGCTCGTTTGATGCTCAAACTGCAAGGCGTAACAGCCACATACACCGGCAAGGCAAAAGCGCTCGACGGCGTGAGTTTTTCTTTGGGAGAAAATGAAAGCCTGGCCTTAATAGGCGAAAACGGCGCGGGCAAAACATCGCTTCTGCTCGCGATTGTCGGGGTGCTGGAAACGGTTAGCGGCACAATCGAGGCAGGCGGCGCGCGGTTGAGCAAAAAGACGTTAAGCGAAATCCGAAAAAAAATCGGACTGGTATTCCAAAACCCCGACGACCAGTTATTTATGCCTCTCATCTTTGACGATATCGCTTTTGGCTGCCGCAGCCTCGGTTTGCCGGAGGATCAGATCAAGGCGCGGGTGGAAGAAACTCTTTTTCAATTAAATATAAGCCATCTTCGCGATCGCTCACCATTAAAATTATCCGGCGGTGAAAAACGCATGGCGGCGATAGCGACTGTTTTAGCCATGAATCCCGATATCCTGATGTTCGACGAGCCGGCCACCTTTCTCGACCCGAAAGCAAAACGCGCGCTCGCCGGAATATTGAAAAATCTGCGGCACCCGAAAATCATCGCGACGCATGACCTGGCTTTCGCGGCTGAGGTATGCAATCGCGTGATCGCGCTAAAAGAGGGGCGAATTATTGCCGACGGGGATACGTCTTTATTTAACGACGAGGAGTTTTTGCGAAATTGCGGTCTATAGTAACCGTTCAATAATTCTAATTCCAAATCAATATGCTTCGCATATTGATTTGGAAAAAACCACAACGCTACGCGTTGGCGCAACATGAATGTCGCGCAAATTCCGATTCTAAGCCGAATGGCTTAGAATCGGAATAATCGAAAGAGGGTGATTTTTTGACATTGGAACAGTTTTTTAAAGAAAATCCGTCCGTCGCGCTTGGGTTTTCGGGCGGCGTCGATTCGTCGTATTTGCTTTACGAGGGCTTGCGCTTAGGGGCGCATATAAAAGCCTATTATGTGAATAGTGCTTTTCAGCCGGAATTTGAGCTGCGGGACGCGTACCGGATAGCAGAACAAATCGGCGCGGAAATAACTGTGCTGGAAGCGGATATTTTGGATTGCGCGCGGGTTATTTCAAATCCGCCTGACCGCTGCTATCATTGTAAAATAGCAATATTCGGAACATTACAAAAACAGGCGTTGGCCGACGGCATTACGTTAGTCATCGACGGAACTAACGCGTCCGACGACGAGAGCGACCGTCCCGGAATGAAAGCCCTGTCGGAGCTTTCCGTCCGTTCACCGCTGCGGGAATGTGGCATTACAAAAGACGATGCGCGCCGCCTTTCAAAAGACGCGGGGCTGTTCACATGGAATAAACCCGCGTACGCTTGCCTCGCCACGCGTATACCGCCGGGACGTTCCATTACAAAAGAACTGCTGAGGCGCGTGGAAAACGCGGAGGACGCGCTATTCTCGCTTGGGTTTACCGATTTCCGCGTCCGCGTGCTTGATGAAGCCGCAAGGCTGCAATTACCGAGGGAGCAGATGAGCGAAGCGGTGGGAAAGCGGGCGGACATTTTGAAAGCGTTAAAGCCGTTTTTCCCGGCGGTCTTGCTGGACCTGGAGGGCCGATAATATGAATAAACAGGAAACCCTGCGCATTTTGCAAAAGATACAGGCCGGGTCAATGTCGCCGGAAGACGCTTTGTCAAAGCTATGCGCGGAGCCTTTTGAAGATTTGGGCTACGCGAAACCCGACCATCACCGCGAGCTAAGGCAGGGCGTTCCCGAAGTCATATTCGGCCTGGGCAAAACGCCGGAGCAAATAACGGGCATCGTAACCGCCATGCTCGGCAAAGGCCAGCGGTTGATTCTGATAACCAGGCTGTCGCCGGAATCAGCGGAAACAGTCGAAAAAACCGTGCCTTTGAATTATCATGAAACGGCGCGGATTGGAATCGTCGGCGAGATTCCCGAACCCAGCGGCGTCGGTAAAATTGTAGTCGCCACGGGCGGCACGAGCGATATGCCGATAGCGGAGGAGGCGGCGCTTACGGCGGAGGCTCTCGGCAACGAAGTAGTCCGTTTATACGACGTAGGCGTCGCGGGGCTTCACAGGCTTCTGTCGCGGCTTGACGTGATTATGAGCGCGCGGGTTATTATCGCAATCGCCGGAATGGAAGGCGCGCTTACCAGCGTCATAGGCGGATTGGTTGACTGCCCGGTTATCGGAGTTCCCACAAGCGTCGGTTACGGAGCTTCCTTTGGCGGGGTATCCGCGCTGCTCACAATGCTTAATTCCTGCGCGAGCGGCGTGAGCGTCGTCAATATCGACAACGGATTCGGCGCGGGTTATCTTGCAAGCATGATAAATCATCAAGACAGGACAAACGCATGAAATATTGAATTGAGAATTGAGAATGGAGAATTGAGAGTGGAGAGTTGAGAATTGAGAGTGGAGAATTGAGAATTAAAAATATTACTGTGAATTTCTGTTTTCTGCGTGAAATCTGGAGCGATTATTTACTCAACTCTCAACTCTCAACTCTCAATTCTCAACTCACCAAACGCTTCAAGCGTTTGTCCTGTCGTCAAGGTGGATGAAAAAAATGAGAACGCTTTATTTTGAATGTAATATGGGCGCGGCGGGAGATATGCTGATGGCGGCGCTGCTTGAACTTCACGGCGAGCCTGATGTTTTTTTGAAACGGCTGAACGGCGCGGGTATTCCCGGCGTAAATGTTTCAATGGAATCGTCCGTAAAATGCGGTATTAAGGGAACTCACATTAAAGTTGAAATAAACGGAGAGGAAGAAAATTCCCACAGCCGCCACCTCCATGAGCATCATGAACGCGAACATGACGGACATGAGCATCATCACGGCGGTTATCACAATATTGAGCATCTAATCGGACATTTAAATATTTCGGATAATGCAAAAAAGAATACGCTTGAAGTTTATAAATTATTAGCAGAGGCTGAAAGCCATGTCCACGGCGTGCCGGTAAATCAAATCCATTTTCACGAAGTGGGGGAGATGGACGCGATTTCCGATATCGTCGGCTGCTGTATGCTCATAGAGGAACTCGCGCCGGAACTCATTTTGGCTTCCCCGGTGAACGTTGGCAGCGGGCAGGTCCGCTGCGCTCACGGTATTCTTCCCGTTCCGGCTCCGGCGACCGCTTATATTTTACGCGGCGTCCCCGTATATAACGACCAAATTACGGGCGAGCTTTGCACGCCGACAGGCGCGGCGCTGTTAAAGCATTTCGTGAAAAAGTTTTGCAAAATGCCCCTGATAGCGGTTGCCAATCTCGGATACGGCATGGGTAAAAAAGATTTCGAAAGAGCAAATTGCGTCCGGGCTTATTTCGGCGACTCCGGCGGCGCGCATGATGAAATCGCGGAGCTGGTATGTAATTTGGACGATATGACGCCCGAAGCCGTGGCGTTCGCGCAGCAGATTTTATTTGACGAAGGAGCCCTTGACGTTTACACAACGCCGATAGGAATGAAGAAGGGCCGCGCCGGGTTAAGTCTTACCTGTATGTGCCGCGCGAATGAAAAGGACAAAATGCTTTCGCTGATTTTCAAACATACTACCACGCTTGGAATCAGAGAATACACAAGCCGCCGATACGCATTAAAAAGAGAGCAAACGGAAATTGAAACGAAATTCGGCAAAATAAAAGTAAAAACTTCTCACGGCTACGGCGTCAAAAGATCCAAACCTGAGTATGAGGATATTGCCGAAATTGCGCGCGAAAACGGAATATCAATACAGGACGTGCTAAACGCTATTGAGTTTAAGGAAACCGTTCGGTAAAAATATTTTACGCCTTTACTTGTTTCTTTATATATCTCCGCAGTTTCTCCAATACTATATCAATATCAAGCGGCTTGCCCAGATGATCGTCCATGCCTGCCGCTAGACATGCCTCAATGTCGTCTTTAAAGACGTTCGCGGTTAATGCCACGATCGGCAAATTTTCGCGATTATGATCGGGCAGAGCGCGGATAAGGCTTGTCGCTTCAAGCCCGTCCATTTGAGGCATCTGTAAATCCATGAATACTATGTCGTATTTTTCGGGAGTCGCCGTTATAATGTCCAGCGCTTCTTTTCCATTTTCGGCACAATCGATAATAATACCCGTATCTTCCAGGAGCGCTATCAGTATTTCGCGGTTGACTTCTATGTCCTCGGCAAGCAGGAGCCTCTTACCCTCAAATTCACCGACGTGAAGCGATTGTTTTTCCTGGGCGCTGTCCATCCCTAAACACTCGTTTACGCAATCGACAATCATTGATGAAAAAAGCGGTTTCAGCAGATGTTTGTCCACACCAGCGTTACGCGCATCGCCCTTGATCTGCTCCCAATCCATCGCCGTAACCATTGTCACTACGGACGGTTTGCCCCCGGCGTTCGATTTTATTTTTTCGGTTAATTCAATTCCGTTCATGCCCGGCATATTCCAATCAATAAAATATATGTCGTACGCGCCTCGTTCTTCAATGAGGCGACAAGCTTCAAAACCGTCGGCCGCCAAATCGCATTTTATATTAAGGGGGTTAAATATTTCCTGGAATTGAATGCGGGTTTCAGCTACGTCGTCGACGGCTAAAATTCTGACGTTTTCCCAATTAACTCCCGGAGCCAGCAGTGAGCGGAAATCTTTATCGCTGCGAAGCATATTTACGGTGAAGATAAACTTGGCTCCTTTGCCAAACTCCGATTCAACTTTAATCCTGCCGCCCATTAGCTCGACGATGCGTTGAGAAATGACGAGTCCCAAACCGGTGCCCCCATATTCACGGCTCGTTCCGCTTTCCGCCTGTTCGAAAGCTTTGAACAGTTTCTTTTGATTTTCGGGAGCTATGCCTATTCCGGTGTCGGCCACTTCGATGCGCAGCTCAATATTATCGCCGGTATCCCCTAATAAAGACACATTAAGGTAGATATCGCCCCCTTCCGGCGTGAATTTTACGGCATTGGACAACAGATTTGTCATTACCTGCGCCAGACGCTGGTCGTCCCCGATAATAAAGCGCGGTATGTTATGATCCATGTTCACGGTAAGTTTTTGCTGTTTTTCATCTACGCGGAAATTTATGACCGTTATCACTTTTTGCAGCATTTTTTCAAAATTATAATCAATAGGCGCCAGTTCCAATTTATTAGCTTCAATCTTTGCCATGTCTAGTACATCGTTTATTATGCCGAGCAAGTGAGATGACGCGTCCGATATCTTTTTCAGAGCATAATTTTTTTGCTCTATATCCTCCGCTTTTTTCCCTATAGCCGTCATGCCGATTATCGCGCTCATCGGCGTGCGGATTTCGTGGCTCATATTGGACAGAAAATCACCCTTTGCTTTACTGGCTTCCTCCGCTTTATCTCTGGCGTCTATGATGTCGGTGATATCATTCCAATTTATAACCACGCCGTTCACGTTTTTATCAATCATCGGCGTGTTTGTAACGCGATAAACCCGCGGCTTGCCGCTGCCGCCAATATCCGCCATAACGTCATGGCGCGAGGTTTCGTCCTGCCCCACCGCGATCGCAAGCATATCCGCGAGCAGACCGAACAACTCAACGTCTGCGAACGCTCCGTATACGTCGAGAATGTTCTTATTCTCGATGGTTTCAAAATTTTTCGCGCCGACTTTATGCAGGAAGGAATCCGAGCAATACGCTACATTTAAATGATAGTCCACGAGGATAAGAAAATCCACGCTGTTTTTCATTAAATGCATAAGGAATATCTGATGTTTTTCATTTTCGCCTGCGAGCGCGCGGAACATATTCATTTTAACGCCGAAGTTGCTTTCAAGAGCGGTAATCGTGCGGTCACGCTGAATCAACTCGCGATTTGCGGCGCGCAGTTTCAACTCAAGTTTATATTTTTCTTCCTCAAGTTTAAGATTTTCCTCTTTTAGAGCAATTATTTCCGGCGCGAGTTCCGCATCGTTCGCAGTTCTTTCCATTTAGATACCCATCTCCTCAATTAAATGAACATGCAATAAGCGTATAGTTATGCAGGGCGTTCACGAGTTTTCCCGTATTATCCATGACAGGGCATATCTCGCCCCCCGAATATGCCACAGAATAATTAAACGGATCATTATGATCCAATTGGTATCTTTCCGCGCACTCGGCGATTTTCTGCGCTTCGGCAAAAAACTTCGCTCCCAAAGACCATGCCCGCGCCGCGCAGCTGTACGCTATGATGTCGTTCTTTTTTGTTTCGCTCAAGTCTTTTATCAGGCTTTCCGCGCTTGAGAGCGTTTTATCGCCGTCAAGAAAGGCAAACTTTATTTGTGTGCCGACTTCCATTTTGCCTGTGGAAATAATGAACTCCGTGCCTTCGACGACTCCGAGGAAAGCGCGGACGACCTTAGCGCCGTTCGGATACGTTAAAATAGCCGGGACAGCCCATATAGCAGAACCAACAACAGCGTTCTCCGATGTTATCATCCCTTGTTTTCTTAAATAACTCAAAGCTGTTATATCGTTTATCGTTTTCAGAACAAGACCATCTGATTCGGTTATTTCAGCGGCGCCTATAAAACCTTCATCAAAAGCGAACGCCGTGGTAACGTGGAATGTTGGCTCTACATCTCCATAAAAAGCTATGAACGCGAACGCGGATGATATTTTGCCGCCTCCCACCACATAAGTCGCCCCTTTAATATCTTCAGTATTGAAGGATATCGTTCCGAACATCGGAAACGGATCGGGCATCGCGTTCACAACCGAAACCAATTCATCGCCGCCAAATTGATGCAATGGAGGTATAAACGGCATAACCATTTTCGGTTTTTCCTCGGCGCACAATTCCTTGCACAGTTGTGTTATTTCTTCAAAAATCAGCTCCTGTGATTTTTTATCAACTTCTTCCAGAGTGCGAATGGTGAAATTAACATCGTCACTTGTAATCATGGTTATGCACAAAGCAATGTCCCCGTATTCTCCTCCCGTCGCCGAATACGACGACACGCAACCGGCTAATTCAAAGGGCAAAGCGTCGATAATGGCCTGGCAAACGCCCGTTTCGGCAAATTCGTAGTAAAAATGAATAATCCCGATGGTGTTTTTGAGAGCGTTTTTCGAGGGATTCAGCTGTTCGCATATCTCGCGCACAGCCGCTTGCGCGTCGTCTATTTCCTTTGTGAATGCAGTATATAGTTTAATCATTTATTTTCCCTCCAAAAGATATCTACGATATAGCCGTCAATCTGTGACCGTCACATATACCAGTGTCTGATTCACGAGTTGGTACGCAATTTCGCCAAACGTGACAGGCCCGATAAACGTACCGATTTTTTTACCTTCAAGCTCCCCGTACAGAAAATTCAATACGCAGTTGCAGGAAAATATGGCGTTCTCGCCTCTGATGCCGGCTATATTGCTGTGAAACGCCGCCGCGTAATCCGGTATTTTTTTCGCCATCCTGTATTTAATGCCGCTGAACACCGGCGCGTAGAAATGTGCGACCCCATTCTCAAAGGACTTAAATGATATATTGACGCCGTTGCCGGAGTAATCCCCGACGAGCGGAAGCTTGACGTCTATCCCGTTTTGTTCTATGTAATCGGCTAAGGCCATCTCCTTGCCGTCCACAAGACAATTTACAGCTGAAAAACCTTCTTCGGTAAACTCAATTACCGGAGAATTTTCATCCGGCGTAAATATATTGATAATGTTGATCTTGGCAATTTTGCCCTCCGGGATCTTCAAATGCAGCACAATTGCTTTATTCGTGTATACCTCCCGTGTCATGCCGTTGACTACGATTGGCTTCTGTCCGGGAATATCGAGATTTACGCCCGAAATCCATCCAATGATATTCCGCATAAAGATATTCTCATAACTCGCCGCGTTTTCGGCGTACACTATAGTCACTTCGCTGTCGTAAGGCATTATCACAACGGAAAAACCGTTGTCAAAAGAGTCGTTGGCCACATTCGCGATTTCAGCCGCGTCGTAGGATTGTATGGAAAAATCCTCGTAAGGAAACTCCGTTACTAACAGCAACTCTCCGGAAATCTTGCCGCCGTCATCGGCCATGAAATACTCGGTGGAACCGCCAATCCAACTGCCCTCAGGCAATTTTTGGAGCAGGGCTTCCGTCCCCGCGATATGCAGCAGCTTTCCATCGTTGATCAGCTTGGACGCTTCATCAAAAGTCAAAACATGGCTTATTCCTTCTGTTTTTAATGATTTTGAGATAGCTTCGTAGTCGGTGCCCATAATAATCTTGAATTTGTCAAAGAACGCGTTGATTTCCGCAGCGCACTTTTCCAAATTTTCTTGTGAAGAATCCTGGATATAAAGTTTCCGTAAGCGCGCGAGCAACATGGAAAAGCCCAGTTGCGTAAACATTTGCTCTCCATTCAACAGTTTTTCGGTTTCATACGCTGATACTTTCATGATGTACCTTCTTTCCTTTGTATTATTTTGAGAGTTGAACGTTCATACGTTGAAGATTTTAAAAAACAGCATCCTTTCCGTTGAATTTGTTTAATTCTTTCTTACAAACTATTACTAAAATGGGAAACCATAATTACGAAAGACCTTATGAAATAATACATCATTTTTCAGCTTTATTGCCATACATAAATGAATCCGCGCGCCAACACGCGAATGTTTGAATGTTTATCCGGCTGTACCCGCCGCGCTGATGAACGGCCGGGCGCCGTGGCGCAATTTAGGAATCGCGGGATACTGTGTCGTTGCTTTTGCGCGGAAGTCGGGAAAATTTTATGTTGGCAGATTTTTTATATGTTCAAGGATGTTCATTTTACTATGCCATATGGCGTGTATCTCTACAATGTGGTTTTGCTCGATTATTTTGTAAAGAACGATATAATCCCCCGCAACCAGTTTTCTATATGTGCCGCTGCCGGGATACAGAGGAAATCCATATGGTATCTCTCGCAGAAACCCTGTATGGTACTCAATTTCCCCCGCCACTTTCAGCCAAGTGGATTCATAATATTGCGATAGATATTTCTTTATTACCGCCATATCAATTAAAGAGCTGTCCATGTACTTGATTCTGTACCTCATTAAAGCTCCTTCACTTTTTGCCAGAATTCTTCATGGGAATACCAGGCGGTATCCGGGTCAACGGCCCTTTTTTCCCGCTCCTTTAGCTGCGCCGATATCCACTGATGATACGGAGGCTGCGTATCGGCGATTTCAAAAGGGATGCGTTTTTCCATGACTACCTTGTTAGCAAACAAACTAAAAGCGGCATTTGTGGAAATCCCCATTTTTGCGCAAAATTCATCGAGCTGTTTTTTAACATCTTCTTCCAAGCGAATACTAAAGGTTATTGTAGACATCGACATGCACCTCTCTTTGTGTTCTTTATCGCACCTATTGTAACACTATATCGCGCATCGTTTATACCTCGGGAGATAGATAAAAATCCAATTCAACCTTCCCTCAACATATTTTGTAATTTTATTAACTACAGATGGGATACAAAAAATAAATTGAATCAAGCGTTCAATTTGTTTTTATCTCGCCGAGTGCGTTTAATTCAGAATCAGCGACTTTGTTAAAAGATGGTTTTAAGGCATTATGTTCACAATAGGTTATACATGCAGCCTTCCCTGCTTTTTGAGGATAAAAATAACAAGCAAAGTACTTGCAAAGAAGCCGATCTCATGATAGAGTGGCACGAAATGGTATGAAGTGTCATAAAAGTATTATTTTGTGGTTGTAAGGGGGTGAC
>Ga0099364_10009486_pt1 | contig 13498 bp, 4 predicted proteins | sample TergutTh196P3_FD_73070 | JGI IMG/M metagenome (GOLD analysis project Ga0099364, IMG submission 73070) | Microcerotermes parvus P3 segment gut microbial communities from Pointe-Noire, Republic of the Congo - Th196 P3 | ecosystem: Host-associated > Arthropoda: Insects > Digestive system > Gut ...
GATTTTACCGCAATTAGAATATCTTGGTTTTGATTTAGCAATCACTGAAGACGGCATTAAAATCCCGGAAATAAACCGTGCACCGTCTTATCCTAAAATCGAAGTTTTAAGTCCAATTACAATGGATTACTTCTTTTATAAATTGGATAAGAAAAAAGAAAGATACGGATACGACAAAAAAAGACCGCATAAATTATTTAATTTACCCAAGAGATAATAAAGGAGTTTTTTATTATGAAAAAACGCGTTATTTCATTGTTTTTAATGATGATTTTAATAGCATCATCATTTTCGATGTTTAAATTTTCCGCAAGTGCGAATGTGAGGAAAGTCAATATTCAAACAAGCATTGACAAGGTATTGGCAAAACATCCCGACGGTTCATTTTTCTCCAAAAATGGAAGAACTTGCAATCCGTCAGGTGCATCAGGTTCACACAAAACAAATAATTGTTCAGTATATAAACTTCATAACCGTTGTATAGGGTTTGTCCGTTATGCCACGGCGATTATGTACGGCATGGGAAAAACTAACGAAACTTATAATTACACATGGGGCGGCAATGAATATTATAAAAAAATCGGTTCAGCTTCTATAAGCAGTATCAGCCAAACAGCAGATTTGCTTAAAAAAGCAAAAAAAGGCGATGTTGTAGAAGTAGTTAAAAATAATTCGTCCAGACACGTTATGATATTCTTATCCGTAGATGAAGAATGTGAAAACGGCGAATTTAAATCTTTTCATGCAAATTGGGGGCGTAATTGCGATGTTAGATATGATCATAAAGTAAATTTCTCCAAAGCTACTGATTACAAAGGTGCACAAATGACGGTATACCGTGCAAGAAATTACGAATATCTTTACGGTAACAACGGAGACGGTGTGGACGGCCCAATTGTCGAGCCTGTTATTAAATTAAAAGCTAATATAAAATTTGAAAAAATAGACGAGCCGTATTTAACAGAAATCGGCGTAAGATTGCGTATTAATAATCCGTCATATTCACATATAGAAAATTATGGAGTGGAATACAGGAAATCCGGAACAAGTAAATTTAAAACTGTCAAAACTGTAAAAATAGATAATCATAAAGCATGGAGAAAACAATATGTGAAAATAAGTAAATTAGTAATGAACACAAAATATGACATTAGGGCTTTTGTGAAAATTGATGGGCAAACATTATATACTCCCATAAGAAAGTCAGTTCGCACAAAACATATTCATAGTTTCGCAAATAATAATAGATGTATAACGTGCAGAGTGCGTAGACCTTCAAAACCAACAAGCGTAAAATATTCGGCGGTAAGAAACGGACAAATTAAAATCAGTTGGAAAAAGGAAAAAGGATTTACTTACACCGTAGAAATGGCAACCAATCCAAACGGTTCATTTAAAAGTGTTGCACAAACTACCAAAAATTCATTTACACAAAAAAGATTGAAAAAAGGAAGTAATTATTATTTTAGGATAAGAAGAACCAGACAAATTAACGGTACAAGAGCTTCCAGTAAATATACAAAAACCAAAAAAGTAAGTAGTTAATGTGCCGTCCCCTTCGCAAAGGATTTTTCCTTTCGCAAAAGATTTGTCCCTTTCCCACTGAAATTTTAATAAACTATTTATAATGATTTTTTCAAAAATTGGAAAAAGCAGATTTTATGTCTGCTTTTTTTGTTTTCTAAAAATATTAAGAAAATCTTAATATTTTTCAAGGTTGCTTTTTCATTAATGTGTTTTATTATAAGTAATGTGAAAACACAAATTTTAGATTCTGGTCACTGACCACTAAAATTGCGAAATTCGCAATTTCATATTATACAGGGATGTGGTATAATATTAATTAGGAATTAGGTGTTAGGTATTAGGAGTTAGGAGATGGTATAATGATCGCATGGTTTTAATTCCAAAATAAATTTTATTTATTATTTTTTATTTCTTATTTATTATTTATTTAAGGCGGTTTTCCATGAAGATATTAGTTTGTGATGATGAGCGTGAAATAGCAGATGCTATTGAAATTTATTTGAAAACAGAAGGTTATAGCGTTCTAAAAGCATATAATGGACGTGAAGCTTTGAGTTTTGTGCAAAACAATGAAATCGGACTTATAATTTTGGATGTCATGATGCCCCAAATGGACGGTATTTCCGCATTGTTAAAAATCAGGGAAAACGATAATATTCCTGTAATAATTTTATCGGCAAAAACTGAAGATAGTGATAAAATACTGGGTTTGCAAATGGGCGCGGATGATTATATGACAAAACCTTTTAACCCGATGGAATTGTTAGCGCGAGTTAAATCGCAATTGCGGCGTTATAATGAACTTGGAAGTGCGAATATTGTTTCAGGGATATATAAAACGGGCGGGCTTGTTCTAAATGACCAAACCAAAAACGTGACTGTTGACGGTGAAAATGTCCGTTTAACTCCGGTGCAATACAAAATTTTACTATTATTAATAAAAAACTTGGGCAGGGTATTTTCGATTGACGAAATATATGAATTGGTGTGGAACGAAATGGCATATAATTCCGAAAACACAGTGGCAGTTCATATCAGAAATATTCGTGAAAAAATCGAAATTAACCCAAAAGACCCAAAATATTTGAAGGTGGTGTGGGGAATTGGATACAAAATTGAAAAAATATAGCAAAAAACGAAAAGTTGTAGTTTTTATTCTCGCGGTGGTGTTTGCAGGAACTTGTATGGCAATTTATAATAATTTTTTATTTAAACAACTTGATTGGAATTATTACCTTGACGATTTAACGGCAAGAGATTATACCCAAACATATAATTTTCGTTATGAAACAGAAGAAATCACAAGAGCGATAGAAGAAATATATACATTAGAAAGTGAAGAAAAAATTCAATCAAGGGATGTTGTTGTTAAAACCGATATTGATTTAGCCATATTTAGATTATTTCGAAATATATATCGTAATGAAATATTATATATCTTAGCAAATCAAGGCATATATGACGATGGCTATGGTGATGAATTTTATGGAATATATTCCGGTGAACTAACTTACGACGAAAAAAATAGACAGACATTCGACTTATTTATTTCTTTTTTAACCAAAGAAAATTATGACAAAATGACTGCTTTATGGGAAAAATTCGAAGAAGAGTATGAAACGCAAATAAATAACGAACGAGAAACAGTAATTAATAATTATTTATCAGAATTTCAAGCTCATATGAAAACATTAAAAAACGCACCGCATTTTTATTATTATATTAAAACAGATGGAAATGTTTACAGCAATACCGATGTGGAACCCGATAAATTTATAGAGCATTATAAATATTCATTCTATGTACAAGATTATGACGATTGGGAAGTTCAGTCAGTATATTATGAAAAATATTATCAAAACCTAAACCATGATTCAATTGTCGAAGACGTAATGTATGCCTTCGATGAGGGATTTATCGAAATGAAAAATGAAGAATTTGCTTCTGTTATAAAAGAAATGTGGGCACATCCTATATTAATTGCAATTTTTGCACTGGCTTTTGCTGTTTGTATATTCTATTTAGCTTTTATTACCGTAAAACAAGAAGAAAACAAACAAGGCGATGTAAAATCACATCCTCTCGACAAATTACCGTTAGAATTAACTCTCGGATTTATAATATTGGCAATTATCGGAATATATGATATACAATACAATTTACATTGGTTGAGTCGTATTCAAGATGATAATATGCCTGTATATAACATAACTATAATTCCGTATATAAGTTTAAATACCGCAGCGTGCATGGCAATAATTGCTGTTTGTATCTTTTTATTCCTCTCGATTGTACGGCGGGTCAAAAACAAAAAATTGTTGAAAAGCAGTTTGTTGTATATGATATACAGCCCATTTGGCAAGATATATGAATCCGGAACTCCTATGCGAAAAACTGTTGGTATAGTAATAGTTATAGGATTATTGACGATGATTCCTTTTGTAGGGTTTTTAACAATTCCGCTTGCAATTTGGTTTATTTACCGCAGGGTATATGAATATATGCAAATAAAAGAAGGGGTAAAAAGAATAAAAAACGGTGTTTACGATGAACCTGTTAATTTGAATGGAAACAGTGAATTCAAACAAATTGCGGACGACCTTAACAATATCACACAAGGCATATCAGACGAAGTCGAACGCCGAACCAAAAGCGAACGGCTAAAAACAGAATTAATTGTTAATGTTTCCCATGATATAAGAACACCGCTGACTTCTGTAATAAACTATACGGATTTGTTGAAAAAAGAAAAAATCGACAATGAAAACATAAAAAAATATGTTGACATTATCGATGTAAAATCAAAAAGATTGAAAGTTTTGATTGACGACCTTTTTGACGCGTCAAAAGCGGCAAGCGGCAATATCGCAGTAAACATGGAACAAGTAGATATTAACGCGCTTATAACACAAGGACTGGGCGAGCTTGACGATAAAATAAAAGCCTCGGGGCTTGATTTTAAAGTAAAACTACCCGAACAAAAAATTATAGCAAAAGCGGACGGAAAATTGTTATGGCGTGCAATTCAAAATCTTTTATCTAACGTATTAAAATATTCACTCGAAAAATCCAGGGTATATATAGACGTTTTCGCCAAAGACAACAAAGCATATATAGAAATAAAAAATATTTCGAACAAAGAGTTAAATATCCCGGAAGACGAATTGTTTGAACGCTTTAAACGAGGCGATGAATCCCGCAGCAGTGAAGGCAGCGGTTTGGGACTTGATATAGCAAAATCATTAATGTTATGCCAAAACGGAGACTTGCAAATAAAAGTAGACGGGGATTTATTTAAAGCAATTATATTAATAGACAGTAGACGGTAGATTGTAGATTGTAGACCAATTCATTTATAATATGTGCATACCCCACCGACGGTGGGGTATGCACATATAAATTTGGATGATTATTCCATTTACATTAAAAGATTTTCAGAACCTTTATAATGCACACATACCCCCGCCGACGGCGGGGGTATGTGTGCATAAATAAAGTCTGACCACTGACCACTATTTCAATGTTCTAATTCTAATTACTTTTGACCAATTGCTTTGAACTGTGATGCCCGAAACTTTTCTTGATGCTCTTATTCTGAAGCGATAATTTGTGTTTCGTTTTAATCTGTTTACTGTGTTACCTTTAATGTTTTTCCAGTTTTTACTGTTTGTTGAATATTGTAATTGATATTGCAATCCTTTAACTTTATTCCAATTCAATCTAATACTTCTGGCCGTCACTTTAGCTTTTCTTAATCTTTTAGGAGAAGCCGGGTTTTTAACAAATCTTGCGAAAACAGATGTGTTCTGTGTGATCCTCGTTTTGCTAAAATTAAATTTTGTTTTATAATTTCTGCTTGTGTACCATTCAACAAAAGTGTGTCCGCTTTTTTTAGGGTTGGCAGGTTTTCTGATTGTTGAATTATGGTTAACATTTCGCATAACGGAAGGGTTTCTTAGAATTTGATTGTTTGCGCCGTCACGGAATGTTACTGTGTATCTTCTTATTCTCCACCGTGCCCAAACAGTTCTCGAAGATGTTACCGGTGTTGTTCTTGTAAATTCGCTGCCGCCCGATGATGCCGAAGTGCTAAACCACCCTATAAAATCATGCCCTTGCCTTGTGGGGGGATTTGGGAAATCATTGTTAAGCGGCATACCTTCTGCTATTGTTTTGGCTACAGTTTGCCCATTGTGATTGTGATTGAATGTAACGGTAAAATCCACATTGTTTCTCACGATTGTAAATGTCGTTGAATTTTCATTTGTGTAATTCCCTATTCCTGTAATTTTTACGGTTGCTGTTCCTGCATTTATGTTGTTTTGATATTCAACGGTATAGTCTTTGTCTTTTTCAAGCACAGTGCCGTTTAATGTATAAGTAAACGAAGGTGTGATTTCTGCTCCTATATAATTTTGCGGTGAAATAGCGGAAAATTCCCCTGTTGACAAGCTTATTCCATTAATTGTAAATGTCGTTGAGTTTTCGCTTGTGTAATTCCCTATTCCTGTAATTTTTACGGTTGCTGTTCCTGCATTTATGTTGTTTTGATATTCGACGGTATAATCTTTGTCTTTTTCAAGCACAGTGCCATTCAATGTATAGGTGAACGGCGGTGTTATTTCTGCTCCTGTATAATCCTGCGGTGAAATAAGAGAAAATGTACCCAACGACAAGTTTTGTCCATTAATTGTAAATGTCGTTAAATTTTCGTTTGTGTAATTTCCTATTCCAGAGATTTTTACGGTTGCCGTTCCTGCGTTTATGTTGTTTTGATATTCGGTGGTATAATCTCTGTCTTTTTCAAGCGCAATGCCGTTTAATGTGTAGGTAAACGACGGTGTTATTTCTATTCCTGTATAATCTTGCGGCGAAATAAGAGAAAATGTACCCAACGACAAGTTTTGTCCATTAATTGTAAATGTGGTTGAATTTTCGTTTGTGTACTCCCCTACCCCTGTGACTTTTACGGTTGCCGTTCCTACGTTTATGTTGTTTTCGTATTCTACAGTATAGTCTCTGTCTTTTTCAAGCACAATGCCATTCAATGTATAAGTAAACGACGGTGTGATTTCTGTTCCTGTATAATCCCGCGGCGAAATAGCGGAAAATTCTCCTGTTGACAAATCCAGTCCATTAATTGTAAATGTTGTTGAATTTTCGCTTGTGTACTCCCCTATTCCTGTGACTTTTACGGTTGCCGTTCCTGGGTTTATGTTGTCTTGATATTCTACGGTATAATCTTTGTCTTTTTCAAGCACAGTGCCATTCAATGTATAAGTAAACGGCGGTGTGATTTCTGTTCCTGTATAATCCTGCGGTGAGATAGCGGAAAATTCCCCTGATGAGAGATTTTTACTTAAAATTACAGGGAAAGTTCCCTTTTTTGCAAGTATGGAATATTGTGCTGAAAGATAATATGTTTTGTTTGCTTCGAAATTGCAAGTCAACGAAAAGTTTGGATTTCCGTCTGAATATCCGATTTGTTCCATGTTTTCATTGTATAAAATACCGAAAACTGCGTCGTTGTTATCTTCTGTTGAAATGAAATCAACTTCTATTGCAGTGTCGGGAGTGTATGAAAACCATGCGGTATCGCCGTCATTTGGGATAACTGCATTTTCGCTTACTGCTAAATCCAAAGGTGTAAAAGAAATTTCAGATACACGAACAGAATAATTGCCTGTCCGATTGCTGTTTGTTCCATGATAATGCGAGGCAAGGGTGTATGTTTTTCCCGCTTCCAGTTTGTAATTAATGATAAAATTCATGCCCGAACCGCTGTTGTCGTCTTCTGCCAATAATTGCATTTGTGCATCGTATAAATATCCGTATGTATCGTGCGGACTGAAAGAGGCAAAAGACGCTATCATTGTTCTTGCGGGGGTAAATCTAAAAAATCCAACATCTCCTGCATTTGAAACAGTAAGCCTTGTATATTCACCGAGAGTTAGTGCAGAATATGATGTTCTTTCTAACCATACATTAAAATCTCCTGTGTCTTTCCACAAATCATATCCTATTTCAAAATAATATAATTCGCCTGCGGTGAATGGAATATTTATATTTATATTACTGCTGAATGTCCAGTTTATCTTATTCAAATTTTTATCATACAAACGGAAATTTTTAACTTTGGTATCACCGCTTGTCATGAATTTTAATGTTGATGTAGCAGAAGGGGTAAAACTAAACCATTTTGTTTCGCCTTCATTTTCAATTTTTACCGAACTGCCTGACGGATAATTTAGCGATTCAATTTCTGTTTTTTTCGCAATAATATTAAAACTGCCTGTTTCTCCGTTCCAATATTCTGCGTATAAATAATATTGCGTTTCCCCTTTTAAAACACGGGTCAATTCAAAATTGGGATTTCCTATTTTTGAATCCAACAATTTCATGTTTTCATCGTATAAACGAAAATATATTTCTTTGTCATTATCTTTTGATGAAAACTTTATTTTTGCCGTATCTGACGGAGAATATGAAAATAATTTGCCCTCATATTCCTTGTCAATCACAACAGGAATATTTATTATATTATCAGATTCAATCTCATTATTTTGTTTTAATACTTGTTGTTCATTTATTTCGTTAATACCGCATTGAGCCGACAATTCACTTGCTTGGGGTTTTAGCGGTGCAATCATCATAGTTGTAAAAAGCAATATGGAAATTGCGAACACACAAATTTTATTTGTTTTCATTATTAACACCATGCCAATCTTTATAATAAATTATAAATAATAAAGAATAAATAAAAAATATTATTTTTTGTTAGTTATAACGTCGATACTGAGGTTTTTATGGGTCGACTATGAAAATATACATTTATCCCTCGCCGAAAGACGAGGGATAAATGTTTTAAACAATACTTATTAATGACCTAAATTTTTACTGATCTGGTTATTGTTGTATATGTGCTGGCTTTTGCGTTTGATCTTGTTACTCTTATTCTTACTGTGTAACTTCCTTTTGATAATCTGCCTGTTGTCAATGATGTTTTTGTTGTGTTAACAGCTTTGCTCCATTTTCCTCTGCCTCTTCTTGTTTGAACTTGGTATCTTACGCCACTCGCGCTATGTTTGCCCCATGAAATTCTGATTTTGTTACTTCCGGATTTTCTGGATGTCGCTTTTGTAGGTCTTGCAAGTTCATATACTGCCCATACATTTCTGTTGGAAGTAACTTTTGTGCCGTTTGAGCCGAATCTGAAGTTTTTGGGTGTTCCGTTTCTTGATGTGCTCCATCCTAAGAATTTGTAACCTCTTTTAGCAGGAGCTTTTGGAGCGGAGGCAACTGTTCTACCTGTATCAACAGTGGAAACTCTGACGTTTTTGTTAGTCAATGAATCTTTAAATGTAACATTGAATACTCTAATCCATCTTGCGAACAAGTTTGTATTTTCAGCAGTGCCTGTAAATGCGAAAGTAGATGTTCTTTGAACTCCGCCTGTACGTGCTGTAAACCATCCTGCAAATCTATATCCGCTTCTTGAAGGATTGTTCGGGAAAGTTACTCTGTTGTTCGCGCCGATATTTCTTCTTGCAAATTGTGTATTATCAGTGCTTGTGTTGTTGCGTATAAATGTGACTGTGCGGATTGTCGGCGGCTCTGGGTCTTGTGCTTGTATTGCCTCTGTTATATTACTTGAAATTTGACCTGTCATATTTACGGCGGTAACTACCACTTGTAACACTTTGTTAAGATCTGCCGAGGTCAATACGTATGTTGTTGCGGTTGCGTTTTCAATATCAGCAAATTCGCTTGTTGCATTATCTGCACGCTGCCATTTATATGATAAAGCGTTAGTGCCGTTGTTTGCATCTGTAACTGCAACTGTTAATGTAGAGCCTACTTTTGTTGTTCCTGTAATCGCCGCTGTTCCTGTGAGATTAATTACTTGAATTTCATCTTCCCAAATTGCGTGTACAGTCGTATTCGCTGAAGGTATTGTTGTTGCGGTAAATGCCGCTCCGCTTCCGTCGGGTTGTACGTTCCATTCTTTGAATACAAAACCTTCTCTTGTCGGATTCGCAGGGAAATTGGCTTCGCCTATTGCTGAATCTCTTGCAACATTAATATATGTGTCGAGTGGAGCGTTTTCATAATTAAGTTTAAATGTAACCTGCCATTGAACATCTGTCGCATCAAGCGTCCACATTGCATATACTGTGAGGCTCGCAGGTACTTCTGTTGCGTTTGTGAACTCTGTTCCGCTTCTGTCTGCTTCTGTGTTCCAACCTCTGAATGTATATTCATCATCACCTTGAACTCTTGTGGGATTTGGCGGGAAGTTTGCCGCGCCCAACGCGGTGTTGATTTCACATACTCTTGTTGCGGCTGTCGGAGCATTTTCATAATTAAAGTTAAATGTAACGGTAACTTCACTTGCCCATTGTGCAAAAACATTAATGCTTGCGGTTACCGGTGTTTCAGCTGTAAATGCAGTTCCTGAGCCGTTTTGTGCAGTATTCCAGCCTTTGAATACAAATCCGCTTCTTTCGGGAGCTGTCGGGAAGTCGTCTGCGCCGATTGCTGTGTCAATGTCAAGTCCTCTCACTATTGATGTCGGTGCACTTTGATAGTTGTAATTAAATGTTACTGTTACTTGTTGTACCCATCTTGCTGTTAATGTAATATCTTCTGTAATCGCAGTTTCGAAGTCAAAAGGAGTATCGCCTGTTGTTGTGTTTTCAAACCATCCGAGGAATCTGTAACCTTCTCTTACCGGGTCGGTCGGTTCTTCTGCTGTTGAATTTGCAACAACAGATTGTGTTTCGGGAGTGTTAGTAGCGCCTGTATATCCTAAGTCAAATTCTACATCATATCTTGCAATAAACGCAGAACAGTTTACAACTATAAAATATTCTAATACTGTAACTCCGTCGCCTGCTGTTACTCTTATGGTAATTTCGTTTTCGTCTTCTTGTAAGAGATATGTGTCGGCCGCATCTTGTGCCGCACCTTGAGTTCCTTCAATTTCAATTGTGGCATCGCTTTCGGTTGCAATCGGTACGATTTTAATTGTTGACTCAGTTGTTTGTATTTCTTCTTTATATTCTAATATATCCGCATCAAAAGAGTTAGGTTCAAAATCTTCAAGGTCAATGTCATCATCGTTTATAGTCAAACTTTCAAGTGTAGCTTTATAAGGGCTTACATCGGGAACTTCAACACCCTCGGGTAAATCAATAATAACAATTTTGCCTTTTGTATCCCAAAGGAATTTTTGTCCCTCTTCAGATTCCCATATATCGGCAACATTTACATAGTTTGCGTTGGGGTCAACTGTAACACCGGTTATAATAGTTCCGAGTTGAACGTGAAGCGGAACTTGAACATAGGGTGAATCTTCTTCAAATCTGTCAACGTATCTTTTTATTTCCGCCAAGTCGTCTATTGTGTGTAAAACATTTGACCTTGCATCTAAATTAATAAGGTTTGGTACAACATCATATAAGCCTTGTAGTTTATTTGTGTTGTCCCATGCTACATATAAATTACCCAATCTTGCCGCTTTATCATATGTTATTGTAGTTTCGTTTGAATATCCGACTCTAATCGCTTCAAGGATTTTTGAATATGTTGAGCCTGAACCTCCAATTATAACTGAACCGTCGTTAGGAACAGGGTCATTGTTTACATTTGCACCGCCGTTTGCTTCAATCCAGTTTGGCGACGGCACTACACCCGGGTCTTGATACGGTCTCAACGGAACTGATACTTTGTGGTGCATTCTTAAATATTGTGTTACTGCTTCATTTGCGGGATTTGTCCAATCAATCGGAAGGTTGCCGAAGTTCAAAGTTACTGTCGGGTCTACTGAAGTATCCCAAGTTATATTCCAACCTTCTTGTGCGGTACGAATATATTTCGCGAGATCTGCCGCATTGTCAATGCCCGAACCTGCTACATGAATGTTTACCAAAGGAGAGCCCTTTTTTGTCATATCGAGCAATACACCGTTAGAAAGATCTAATTTTAAACCGGTGGGAATAGCTACTGTACCCGCTACGTCAGATATTTGTAATGAATTTAATTTTACGCAGTTTTTAATATCTTCGGGGATTTCGGTAACTTGTGAGGCGTTAATTCTAAAGTTTTCAAGATTTTCTAAATATCCTATTCCTGAAATAGATGTTACATCGCCTGCCCATACACCGCCGTTTGCGTTAGTGACATTGGAAATTCTTGTAATTTGCAATGCCTCGCCTACTGTCATTAATTCACCTGCTATTGCAGTTCCTGCGTTGTAATCTTGTGCGTATTGTGCTTTTAGCAAAGCATAGAATCCTGAGCATGGAATACCTGTTTCATCGTTGGGGATTTCTTCATTAAGGCTTACGTCAACAGTCCATCTTGCGAAAACTGTCATGTTTGCATTAATTTCTGTTGCCGCTGTCAATTCAGTTCCGCCTGTCGGTGCGTCTGTATCAAACCAGCCTGTGAAAATGTAACCGAATCTTTGCGGTTGTGCTGGGAAACTTACTCCAAGTGCTTGACCTTTTGGTGCATTTAACCATATAGTTCTTGTTTCGCCGCCGTCGTTATAATCGAAGTGAACCTGCCATTCGGAATCTGAGGGATTTTGTGACCAAATTGCATATACGGTAGTTGCCCCTGTAATCGGAGTGGTTGCTAAAAATACAGGGCCTGTTCCGTCTTCTTGAAGTGACCAATATCTGAAAGTATAACCAGATCTTGTAGGATTTGCAGGGAAATCAGTTCCGAGTCCTCCGGCCGCTGTTGCTTGTTTTATATTTACGGTTAAAGGAGCTGTATCTTGAATATTTGTATTGAATGTAACACGCCATTCATCAGATTCAACAGGAGGTGCACCTAAAGTCCAAGAGGCATAGAATGTAACGTCGCCTGTTATTTCTGTTGTATCAAAATCAACTGTGTCGCCAGAAGTAGCCGCTGTACACCAATGGTCAAAAGTATGTGCCGCTCTTCTGGGTGCCGGCGGTATCATATTCAAAGGAACTTTCGCGCCTTCGGGGATTTGTATAACAACATTTGACGGAGCGCCGTCAAAATTGAAATTAAATGTAACGTCATATTCAACGATAGGTATGTCACATTCAATGTTTTCGATTGTATATGTTTGTGTTGTTTTTCCGTCTTCTGCTGTTACGACAATTCTTATTTCGTTCATTCCGTTTTGAAGTGGTACATTGCCGCCGGAAGCTAAACCGTATTCACCAAATACTTCATATGTCGCGCCTGTATCTGTTGTTTCTGCTGTAACGAGAATTGTTGGTGTGTCAACTTTGTCGTCGAAATCATATGTGAATGTGTTTGTGTCAAATCCGGAAATACTTACGCCGTCTATTTTTAGATCATCCAATGTTGCGATATTGCTTTTTGGGTTTTCGGTAGGCATATTTGTGCCTGCCGCTAAGCCAATAAATGTTACTCCGCCTTCGACGCAAACATCCCAAAGGAATCTTTGCCCTTCGTCGGAATTCCAAGTTGCCGCTGTATTAAATCGGTTTTGTGCACCGTTTAAATTTATTTTCAAATCATTTCCGTTTGCATATTTTGCAATTTCGGGCCAGCACGCTGTTGTTAATTCAACGTTTGATAAATTTAGATAAACAAGATTAGGAGCAACTGAATGTAATCCTTTTAATTCTTCAGCATTATCCCATGTAAGATCTAAAAATCCTACTTTGGCAGCATCTTCATATGTGAAACCTGCTCCTTTTATAACCGCGAGTTTGCCGTATGTGCTTCCTGCGCCGGTGTTTGTTATAACTGAACCGTCATTAGGAACAGGGTCAGTGCTGTAATTTGCAAAGTTTGGACTGGTAGGGTCATTCCAACCGGATGGTGGCCCAAAATTATCGCCTGTTTCATCATTCCATTTTCCAGATATACCGCCTGTATATCCGAGAGCCGATCTTGACCATCTGTTAATATAATCTTCATATGCTATGTTTACAGGGTCTCTCCAGTCAATTTT
>Ga0099364_10009487_pt1 | contig 13498 bp, 10 predicted proteins | sample TergutTh196P3_FD_73070 | JGI IMG/M metagenome (GOLD analysis project Ga0099364, IMG submission 73070) | Microcerotermes parvus P3 segment gut microbial communities from Pointe-Noire, Republic of the Congo - Th196 P3 | ecosystem: Host-associated > Arthropoda: Insects > Digestive system > Gut ...
CGGAATGACGCTTCCGCAGACGCAAGAAGCGCCTACTTTCCGCGATTTGATCCATCGCTACACGAAGGAGCATCCATGGGGAATGTTTGGGATAGATATTGCGCTTGGCTTACCCACCGACCAAAAAACTGACCTTTTCGAGCAAATGTTTCTACCCGATTACATTTTTGACGCGTTCGCGAATGTATTGTACAACGGGCGTCCGATTGTCAAGCAAACGAGCGATGTTTTTGTCCCCGACTATCCGGCGTTCCAACCGCCCGGACCCATCACGCCAACGGTAGTTTGCTGTTTCATACTTGCATTGGCGATTCTTTTCCTCTTCGTGCAAAAAGGAGCGAAAGTCTTTGATTTTGTCCTTTTTTTCGTCGTGGGATTAGTGGGTTGGGTGGTCATTTTCCTGTGGTTTTTTACCGACCACACCAACACAGCCAACAACCTAAACATCATTTGGGCGTTGCCAACGCATTTGGCGATGATTTTTTTCCTGCTGCCCAAGCGCCGCAGTGATTTTACCCGCATGTACTTTCTTACCACAGCCGTCATTGCCATGTTGTTGGTCGTTTCGTGGGGATTTCTGCCGCAACGGCTTAACCCTGCATTGATACCTTTGGTTTTGGCTGTTGCGTTGCGGGCGTTTAGAATTTATAAGACTGTAAGACTGTAAGATGGCAAGAAAAGTTAAAGCGCCTGAGATAATTGGAAACGTTGCGGTTCAGGATGTTGCCGACGACGGCAGAGCAGTGGGCAAGGCGGGCGATCTGGTGGTGTTTATTTCGCACGCTGTTCCGGGCGATGTGGTGGATGTGCAGGTGACCCGAAAACGCAAAAACTACATCGAAAGCGTTCCCATTCGTTTCGTTAAATTTTCGGAATGGAGGGTGGAGCCGGTATGTAGCCATTTTGACGTATGCGGAGGATGTAAATGGCAAGACTTTGATTACAGCCAACAACTAGTGTACAAGCATAAAAATGTATCGGACTGCCTGATACGCATCGGCAAATTGGAAGTTCCCACAATAGCCCCCGTATTGGCTGCCGAGCCAACATTGTTTTATCGCAACAAGCTCGAATTTACTTTTTCGTCCAACCGTTGGCTGACTGACGAAGAGATACAGTCGGAAAATGAAATTGCCGACCGTAATGCGCTGGGATTTCACATACCGGGGCGGTTCGACAAGGTACTCGATATTGATGGCTGCTACCTGCAACCCGACCCGTCCAATGCTATTCGCGCAGCAATTCGCAATTTTGCCCTGCAGGAAAACATGCCGTTCTACGATCTGCGCAACCATCAGGGCTATCTTCGCACATTGGTGATAAGAACATCGTCCGTTGACGGCGTGATGGCGATTGTCAGTTTTCAGCACGAGAATACGGAAATGCGCGAAAAATTATTGAATTTTGCGTGGAAGCAGTTTCCCGAACTTTCGTCGCTCATGTATGTCATCAATCCCAAAATGAACGACAGTTTTGCCGATCTCGAAGTACATCCCTACAAGGGGAAACCATACATTATGGAAGAGATGGAAGGATTGAAATTCAAAATCGGCGCGAAATCATTCTATCAAACCAATTCCCATCAGGCATACCAACTTTATCAGATCGTTCGTGATTTTGCGGGGCTGAGCGGGCGCGAAATCGTGTACGACCTTTACACCGGCACCGGCACAATAGCCAATTTTCTTGCGAGGAAAGCCAAAAAGGTGATTGGCGTCGAATGTATCGGCGAAGCCATTGAGGACGCCAAATACAATTCGGGCATCAACGGTATCAAAAATACCCATTTTTATGCGGGCGATATGAAAGACGTGTTTACTATTGAGTTCATTCAGAAACATGGCACGCCTGATGTAGTAGTCCTTGATCCGCCAAGGGCGGGCGTTCATCCAAAAGTTATTGAAGCGTTATTGCTGGTTATGCCACAAAAGGTGGTATACGTAAGTTGCAATCCGTCATCGCAAGCCCGCGATTTATCCATGATGCAGGAATACTATCAAATTACTGCAGTACAACCCGTTGATATGTTTCCGCACACGCACCATGTGGAAAATGTGGTAAAACTTGAAAGACGAATTTAGAAGTCCACCCGTCACTCGTCACTCGTCACTCGTCACTCGTCACCAAATTAATACTCGTCTTCGTTGAAAAAGAAATCGTCTTTACTAGGATAGTCAGGCCAAATATCTTCAATGCTTTCATAGATTTCGCCCTCGTCTTCTATTTCCTGTAAATTTTCAATGACTTCCAACGGGGCGCCTGACCTCACGGCAAAATCTATCAACTCATCCTTAGTGGCTGGCCAGGGTGCATCTTCCAATTTTGAAGCCAATTCTAAAGTCCAATACATATCTTAACTATCTATAAATTAAACTAATACTTTTCTTTTTGGGACTGCGAAGATAATTAAATTATTATTCACCAACAATAGCAAACCATTTTTTTATTGAAATGTTCAAATCTTTTGCGATTTTTCGGGATAATACAAAAAAATAATCCGACAATCGGTTGATAAATTCCATTATTTCTGCCGGAACGTTGTACCCCTCGGCAGCCAAGCCAACAATGATGCGTTCGGCGCGCCTGCAGACTGTACGCGCAACGTGGCATTGAGATACAGCCGGATGTCCGCCCGGAAGGATGAAACAGTCCATGGGTTCCAATCCGAGTTCCATTTCATCAATGCGGCGTTCTATACGTGTGGCGTCGGCTGTTGTCAGTACGGGCATTTTCTTAGAGATACTGCCATCGACAGCCAGCATGGACGCGCTTGTCATCAGCCTGTCCAAAATCCACAACAGAAAATCCTTATCGCGTTCATCGCTAAGCATGTCCATCAGCAAGGCAGTATGCGCCATCAGTTCGTCCACCGTACCATACGCTTCTATTCGCGGATGATTTTTTGCCGCCCGTTTTCCTCCTATTAAAGCGGTTTGACCTTTGTCGCCGGTTTTGGTATAAATTTTCATATACGCCGTCAGTTTTTCAACGTGAACTCTTCTTCGACCCACGTGTGTGCATAACGGCTGGGGAATGCGGTGAAGAATCCCGATACGGAAATTTTTCCATTCGGTTCCATGCAACGGATGTTGGTTGGCACATTTGCCGGCGGTCCGCCAAAAATCGGAATAGAAACGCGAATTTCCGATTGCACGTTACTGATGAAGGTAGCGTATTCTTTTGAAATAGCGTTCATGTTGAGCGTTACCTTGTCGCCAAGATGGAGTATTTCGTTGCGAAATTCATTGGCTGGGTCCTGGTTCAGGAAATAACACGGCACATTGTAGATGTAGGGCATCCCTCTGAACATGGCGTTGTCAATCACAAAAAAGCGGTTGATGTTGGGATTCACCACCGAATCGTTGATGGCGACGAAAATGGTAAAAAAATGATTTTCGTTTTCGCCGGTATTTTTTGCGAACAGACGTACTTCCACCGAGTTGGGCATCAAATCTGATGGCTGCAATTTTATCGAATCAATATAATGAATGGTTTGCAGATATGCTTCTGACGATTGGTAATGTTCGGGGATGTTGTCGCCATCGAAATCAAGCCGCATATCTAATGTATAGGTCTTGCCTTCTTCGCCGTACACGTCGGGAGCCGTCTGGTACAGTCCCGGCACGGTATCGTTTTCCGTCAAGGAAATCACGTTGCCTTCGTTGTCTGAAATCGTTACGGTAGCATGGCTGACGCCTTCGGGACTGTTGGTGGTGAAGTATCCCGCCGAACGGGTTATCCGTATGGAATGTTGCATGGTGTCGGAGGTGATATAGCCATAGACGACCAATCGCGGCGGCGCATCATCTGTTTTGATGTCGATGCGTTTGGTGCAGGAAGCAACTGCCATCAAGAAAACTGCCCCCAAAAATATTTCCAAATATCTTCTCATTCTCAATTCTCAATTCTCCATTCTCCATTCTCAATTATTTTCCTCCTGCCGGGAGGTTTTCTCTCCAAAATTTATCCATCACGCGCCTGACGTGCATGGATGTTCCTTCCCGTTCGCTGATTCCGTGTGCGCGCATGGGATATGACATCAATTGGAACAGTTTTTGGTGTTTTACCAATTCGTCAATTACCATTTCGCAATTTTGATAATGCACATTATCGTCTCCTGTTCCGTGCATCAGCAACAAATTGCCTTTCAGGTTTTTAGCGTGCGTGAGCGGCGATCCGTAAGCGTATCCTTCGGGGTTTTCAGCCGGAGTGCGCATATAGCGTTCCTGATAGATGGTGTTGTACAACTTTTGGTGCGCAACAAATGCTACGGCGATACCTGTTTTATAGACGTCGGGATAGCGGAACATGCAGTTGAGCGTCATCGAACCTCCTCCGCTCCAACCTGTTACGCCGATGCGCTCCATGTCGATAAACGGGTATTGTTTTCCGAGTTCAATGATTGCTTTTGCCTGATCGTCGGTTGTTTCAATACCAATTCGCTGGTAAATTGACTTGCGCCATTCCCTGCCTCTGGGAACACGCTGTCCGCGATTGTCAAAACTCACAATGATATATCCCTGATTGGCGAGATATTGATGCCATGGCGATGGCTGCCATGTGTCGGTAACGGTTGAGCTTGCCGGTTCTCCGTAAATATCAATGATCACCGGATATTTTTTGCCTGCATCAAAATGACGCGGTTTGACCATCCATCCATCAAGAATATAATCGCCGACGTCTGCTTTAACAAACTCCTTATAGTTGAAACCCCACGAATCGAAGTCTTTTTTTACATCGCTGTTGTCCACTATGGTGCGCGCCGCCTTGTGTTCGGGCAGGGATACCATTGTTGACGAAGGAGGCGTATGGGTATTGTTGAACGTATGTATTGCCCATTTCCCTGTCGGCGAAATATTATAGGAGTGCGTTCCTTCTTGTCCAACGGGGCTGACCCGTTCCATTTTTCCGTCTCCAAAAAATCTGGAGCGGTACAGATAACGTTGCGTATATTTTCCTTCGGGCGTGGTGATATAGTAGACAAGGCTATTGGCAATGTCCATTCCCACAATATTAACAATATCCAGTTTGTCTTTGGTTACAGGGATGATCTCTTTTCCGTCGCGGCTAACGAGAAAGATGTGTTTGTATCCGTCGCGGTCGCTCAACCATGTGAAGTACTTGTTGTCTCTGAACCATTGGATGTCATTGTTTGGGTCTGTCCAGGCGTCGTCTGTGTCGGTGAAAATGTTGACGGGCGTTTTTTCGCCGCAGGCAACTACCCACACTTTATTCACGCTTTGGTGGCGATTCATTTGCTGGATAAATAATTCGTTGGTTCCGGGAATAAATTCCATACGCGGGATATAGTTATTACGGGGGTCTCCCGGAATGTCGATCCATGTGGTTGCGCCTCCGTCAACGGAAACATACCCCACTTTTACTGACGGGTTTGTTGTTCCGGATTTCGGGTAGGGCAATGGGATGAGTTGGGCATAAATTGAATCGACGTTGTTGATCATGTAGAAAACGCCCGTACCTTCTGTATCCGAATGCCAATAAGCGATATATTTGCCGTCGCTGCTCCAGCGGAAACCGTCTCTGCAACTGAACTCTTCTTCATAAACCCAATCGAAATTACCGTTGATGAAACGGTCGTTTCCGTCGGTCGTTAGCGCTGTGATTTTACCGGTTGCCAGCTCTTCCACGTAAATATTGTTTTTGGCGACATACGCAACTTTACTGGCATCGGGGTTGAATTTTGCGTACATCGTTACCGAAGGCTCCATACCTTTATTCAACTGTTTCAGTTCGCCGCTCTTAATATCCAACACCCAGTAGTCGCCTTTGGTATTGTATCGCCAAACACGTACTGTATTGTTGAAAATCAGAATTTTACTATTGTCGGCAGACCAAGTGAAGCTGTATACTTCAACGGCTTTACCGGTTGCTTTGTCCATCAGTTTTTCTGAGGGAACAATCACGCTGCGCGTATTGTCGGACGCCTCGTAACGAACGATGTCCATTCCGCCGGTCGCCTCGTTACGTTCAATGCGACTGAATCCGTCGCCGTCTTTGAGCCAGGTTACAGCGCCCGGTCCGCGGGCTGAAAACATACGTCCGCCTACGGCTTCTTCAAACGTAAAGGCTCTGTTTAGATTTTCTTGAGCGTTGACGCTCACAAGCAGGCATAGCGCCGCTAAAATAAGGATTTTTAACTTGTTCATATGATATTACATTTTAATAAGGATTGCATTACTGTTTCGGCTGCCTTTTCGGAAGGCATTAGATCGCCCGAAGGCTTCAATTTATGGATATATTTCCGCGCTTCGTCAACTTGTGCTTTAGCCTTGTCGGGATGTTGCATCAGGTTGAGCGCTACGGGAGTAATCAATATTTCGCTGCAATTTTCGAGAATAAATTCAGGAATGATCAATTTGTCTGCCAATATATTGATGAGGTTGGCGTATTTGGTTCCGGAAAAATATTTTGCCACCCTGTTGAAGATGTAGCCAAATCGATACGCAATGATATGAGGCGTTTCACATGCTGTGAGTTCTAACGACACGGTTCCTGAAGCCGCCAGCGCAAACACGCTCGAGCGGAATGCGGCTAAGCGTTCGGATTGCCCGGTGATGATGCGGCGAGGTATATCCAAATCGGCAAAAGCCGCCTCTACCTTTTCAGAAATAGCCGCTACCGAAGGAATGACCAAAAACAAATCGGGAAACGCTTTTTTCAATTCCAGCAGCGTCTGCTTGAAAACGGGAATCAGCCGTTTTATTTCGCTTTGACGGCTTCCGGGAAGTACCGAAATTAGCGTACACTGTTCGGGTATGCCGTATTTTGATTTGAAAGCGGGCGTGTCGCTTGTCAGATGGGCAGTATTTTCAATGACGGGATGTCCCACAAACGTGCATGGTAATCCGAATTTTTCAAAATATGGCGGTTCAAATGGAAGGAGCGTCATCAGATGGTCGACTAAATGGGCAACGGTTTTGGCGCGTCCTTTTTTCCATGCCCACACCTGCGGAGCAACATAATGTACTTTTGGAATCTGATTGCCTTCCTTTTTCAAGCGCGCAAGCGCCTGATGTACAAATCCCCAGCTGTCTACGGTGACAATTACATCGGGGCGTCGCTCGCGAATATCTGCCATCACCTGCTTCAGCCGCCGCATGATGAGCGGCAACTTGGGTATCACTTCCACAATGCCCATCACAGAAATTTCAGATATGTCAAACAGGCTCTCGAAACCCAACACCGTCATGGTTTCGCCGCCCATTCCGGCAAACAGTATATCAGGTTCTTTATCGCGAAGCGCCTGCATCAACCGCGAAGCAAGCAAATCGCCGGAAGGCTCGCCGGCTATGATATAGACTAATTTAGGATTTTGGGGATTCATTGTTGGTGATCTGACAAATGGTTTTTCATAGTTTGAATAATTCTTCTTTCAGCCACAATTTGAAAATAGGGTCTAAAATATCAACTTTTTGAGCGGATATATCAATAATTTCACGCGAAATAAGCGCATTTTTTATTTTTTTTAAATTTGCCGAACTTCCCAAACGATATTTTCTAAGGTTTTCTTGAGAAGTAAAGGAAGTTTCTCCGTCGAGCGTTGCTTTCAGAAAATTAATTTGCGTGCCTGTCATTGATTCAATCTGTCCCACAAAAAGCAAACTTAATTGATGTTTGATACATTGCAACGATTCGTCAATGATGGCTTTTGAACAACTTGTTTTTGTCCGCAACCAAGCCTGCTGCGCAAGTTGTTGCACATAATAAGAGTGATTATCAACTTGGTTGGCAAGGTATTCCGCCTGTTCAACAGTAATTTTCTTTCCAGTGTCTTCAAAGCGTTTTTTGATAAATTCGCCCCAGTTTTTGTTAGGTATTTTTTGCAGAAATATGATGTCGCCAAATTTGTAAAACGGCATGGAAGCGTTGGAAAAAATATCTAGAAGCATGGTACGTTTGCTTCCGTAAAGGCAATAACCGACATTATGGTGATGCTGCCAATGGGAGCGTAATTTTCGTTGAAATGCAAGACTATCCGAAAAATCGCCAATAGCCTGAAATTCGTCTATGCAGACTATAACGCTTATTTTCTTTGATTTGGCAATAGTTTCGGGTAAATTTAGGATTTCATCTGTATTTTCTTGCAAAGTTTTCCAACCCACTCCAAAAGAAATTTCTGCTTGCGCATCCGGCGAAAAAGAAATTTTGGGTAATAAATGCGACAAGAACTTTTTTGCGTTTTCAGCCATTTCCTCCCATCTGTTTGATGTTCCTTTCAAAACCCCTTTTGCAAAATGTTCGTAAAATTCTGTCTCATCCCGCAGATTGAAAACGTCGAGCGTGCAAACTTTGATTTTCTTGTTTTCTGTCCGAATTTTTTCTGCTACATTTTCTACAAGCGAAGTTTTACCCCAACGTCTCGGCGAAATAATGGTTGTATTTATCAACGATTTAAAGTTCGTTTCGAGATGCAGCGCATCTTCTTCACGATCTGCAAAATTCATTAAATCAGACGTTTTACCAAATATAAAGGGTGTATTTTTCATGTCACAAAAAAAATTTTGCAAACGTACATCTTTTATTTCGTTTAACCAAACAGTTTGTAACTTTTTTGTTTGTAACCTTTCGGTTTGTAACCATTTGGTTTGTAACCTTTCGGTTTGTAACCATTTGGTTTGTAACCAAAAGGTTTGTAACCAAAAGGTTTAATTGTTTATTCTATGATAGTGACAAACTAAGAGATTGCCCTCGTCGTCATGCAGGTGCATCCCGTTTCCTTCGCAATAGCGAAACATGGAGCAGTCAGCACATTTTCCTTTTCGCGCCCATTCTCGGTTGCGGAAAGGTTGAAACCGGTTGTTCCAAACATCCATGAACTCGTCTCTGTAAATATTGCCCTGATGAAAATTAGCGCGGATGCTTGGACAGGCGGATATTGAGCCGTCGGCAAGGACAGAAGCAACATGGATACCGGCATAACATTGGTAAAATTGGTCGCGGACTTCCATTTCGTATCCGCCGAGAAAACCTTCGCATCCATAATTCAGATGAATCTGTTTTTCCTTGCGGGTGGCGTGGATAAATTCCAACACGGAAGTAAATTCTTCGTCTGTGAGTTGCAGTTCGGGAAATGTTGCTGCCCTTCCTGCCGGAAAAATGGTAAAAATTCGCCAGTTTCTCACGCCGGAATCCAATAAAAACGCTTTGAAATCATTCAATTGATGCAGATTTTGTCGGTTCACGCAAGTGACCACATCCCAGACAATTTCTTTTTCTTGAGTCAACATACGAATGGCGTTCAATGCTTTGGCGTAACTTTGCGGATGCCGGCGCAACCAGTTGTGCGCTTCTTCAAAACCGTCGAGGCTGATGGTGATGGAATGTAATCCGGCTGCCAGCAACGAATCCAATCGACGACGATCTAACGCCAGCCCATTGGAAACCAATCCCCACGGGAATCCTCGTCGGTACAATTCCAATCCGCAGACTTCCAAATCGCTTCTTAACAACGCTTCGCCGCCCGTAAAAATGATCATGACGTTATTCGGATTGACGTGCGGCGTTATCTGATCGATTACTTGCATAAAATCTTTCAAAGGCATGTCGGAACAACCGGCTACCGCCTTACAATCGCTTCCGCAATGACGGCACGAAAGGTTGCAGCGAAGCGTACACTCCCAGAAAAGCGTATTCAGTTCGTGTAGGCGCGTATTGTTTTTCCGAATTTTGCGGAAAAGTTCCAAAGCCGCCCGTTTGCGAAGCGAGAGTTGTTTGCTCATTCTTTTTCCACTTCGCTCATTTCTACGTTTAGCGTTACAGTATATTCGCCTTCGTACCAGCTTTGGGGTTTTTCGCTGTGCTCTGCATTGCTGAAATCAACCTGTAAGTATTCCATTTGATACAAACCGTTATTTTCGCCGTCTATATCCTCGAAATAAACAGGCAATATTTTATTGTTTTCGGAAAACAAACTGTCCGTGAGTTTAAACTCGCCCTTCGCGTTGGTCAGCACATGAGCTTTCGATCCGAAGGGCGTAGGTTGAACGCCGTACATTGGTGTTACACAAGATGCGCAATTATACCCCACCCGTATTCCTCCAACGGGCTTTTTGGTTGCTTTATTGACTACAGCGCCTTTAACTGTGTAATCCGCATGGGGAGTACCGTATTCTTCCGCGCCCATGATGTTGCAACCGGCAAAACCCAACATGCCGATGGCGCCTGCCAAAACCCTGTTCATGCTTTTAATGAATGTCCTTCTATCAGTTTTCATATATCAAAATGATTAAGATGCTACACATAATAGATGCAACAAAGTTAAAAACGTTGCTTTGAATTGCAATTTTTTTTGCATTTTTTTTGATATTTCCATATTTCTACTTTTCGAAGATACCTTCCGTGATTTTTGGTATCCACCCGTTAAGTACATGATAAAAATTTAATTGTGTACTTTTGTACTCGACCTTGATATTTTTTGTATTCATATAATTTATTGATATTAAGCCACAAAAGTACGAAATGTCAAGGTCTTTTCCAAATAAAAACAATTTTATTTGTTGATTTTTAAAGAGTTATAAAGAAAATTTAAATTTTGTCATGTACTAAAGTCTGTTTCATAAAATTTCATTTTATCGTCTTTGCTTATTAATGTGTAATTGCTCTTATACAGGGTGATCAAAATACATGAAAATCTGTGTTCAAACTAAAAAATACCCCCCAAAGAGAGTTATTTCATCCCCAACGTAAAATACTCTCTTTGGGGGGTAACACAGCAATTTTTCACCCCGTATCTTTGCAGAAATTTCTTTTAAATAAAAATCTTAATTTATCCTAATCATCATGAAAACTAAAATGTATTTTTTAAAAAGAGCAGCGATGACCATAATATTCGCTGCGGTAACAACAATCACGATGGCGCAAGTAACATACGTCATCACAAATTCAACCAGCGGCAGCATGTACGATTGCACCCAAGCCGGGCAAACAAACCAACCCTTCGGAGACGTTTTGGACGCCATCAGAAAGCATGCCAACGGCACCAATTGCATCATTCAATTCGGTAGCAGCAGCAGCGACGAATTGAACATCATTAGTGGTAATGCAGTTTTTGATACCGGTCTTTCGCCCACGTGGGGAACAGTCTCCCTTACGGGATGGATTGCCGGTACAAGTTCAAACAGTGTGATTTATTCGTCCATCGCCACACTCAACAGCAGCGCGGATATTCGAAATACCAATACCGGCGATGGGATTAGAAACTGGGATTCCGGAACGGTTAATATTACCGGAGGTTCAATTACATCGTCATCAGGCAGAGCGGTTTATAATAGCACGACCGGAACTGTCAACATCAGCGGAGGAACGGTTTCATCAGGAGGCGATGCTGTTGCCAACAGTACCGGCGAAGTCAACATCAGCGGCGGAACGGTTTCAGGAACAGGCAGTTCGGGCGTAGCGGTTCAGTGCGGTATTACCGGCAGCGTGGTAACCATTTCGGGAGGCACGGTGACATCAGCCAACACCAATGCGGGTCTAGGCACGATTAATTCAAGCGCCGGAGGCACACTTGTCATCACCGGTGGTACGATAACCAACACCGCTTCGGGCGGCCATGCGATTTATACCAACGGATCGAAGGTCAATTTCAACATCGCCACCTTCACCTTTTATACGTTTGACGGCGTGATGGCAGGCGCGGGCAATATGGAACTGACAGGCGGCGGCACTTTGCACTTAACCGGTGCAAACACCTATACCGGCGGAACGACCATCACCGCCTCGCACCTGGCTATCGGCAACGGCGGTACGACGGGCAGCGTGGCAGGCAATATTACGAACAACGGCACCCTCTATTTCTACCGCAGTAATGCATATACCTTTGCCGGAAATATTACGGAAACGGGAGGCATTGTCAATAAATATTCTGCAGGCACGACCGTATTAACCGGCAACTGTGCGTCCGATGTTTATGTCTTTGAAGGCTGCCTGCAGATCGGCAACAACGGAACAACGGGCAGCGTGACAGGCAATATTACTTTTATGGACGACTCCAAAAATAAAGGCATCGTTTTTTACCACTCAAACGCTTATACCTACGCGGGCGTGATTTCAGGACCGGGGTGGGTGAGCCAATGGGGCAACGGTTCCCTTACCTTCAGCAATACGAATACCTATACCGGATCCACTGAAATCTATGGCGGTACTTTTGCGTTGTCGTCCACAGGAAGTATTGCTCAATCTGCCAATCTGTATATGGACGGCGGCAATTTTGAGATTGCAGGCGACAAAACAATCAAAAACATGAACGGCTTGTATGACCATGGGTATATCAATATCGGCGCCCACACCCTATCAATTGGCACCAACGGCGGCAGCGACGGCAACGGCGGTTTTTACGGCGAATTAATCGGTACGGGCAAAATTATCAAGTTCGGCAGCGGTACGTTTATGATTGGTTCGCAGCCTGCCGCCGTTGAATTCCAGCTCGTTCAAGGCGCCGTTAATATGTGGGGAACATGGGCGGGAACCTTCGGACAGGGCGCCGGCACTACGCTTACCGTGAACGGAAATGTGGGAATTGGCGGCAATTTAAACTTTTTGGGCGGCAACATTGCGATGAATTTAACGGAGTCGCCGCCGTCGCGCATCAATGTAACCGGGGCGGTTAATATAGTCGTGAACGGACCCACGCTGAACATCTCTCCGGCGGTAACGCCCGCCAATCAGGTATTGATACAGGCTGCATCGGGTCTTGGCGACGCATCGGCTTTTACGCTGAACATGCCGGGCGTGCCGGCGTCGCTCAACGCCACCGGTACGCAACTGCTGCTTGCCCCGCCGGGAACGCCTCCCACCGTCACGCATCCGGAAAACGTGGCGATAACGGCGGGTCAGTCCGCCACCTTTACCGTTTCGGCAAGCGGAACGCCCGCCCCGACGTTTCAGTGGCAGGGGAGAGCGGGCAGTAGCGGCTCGTGGGGCAATCTGACCGACGGCGGCATCTACTCTGGCGTCGCCCTGCCCACGCTCACACTCACCGGCGTGCCGATAGCCAACAACGGCTACCAGTACCGCTGCGTGGCAACCAATTATGCGGGCGTCGCCGAGTCAAACGCCGCCATGCTCACGGTGAACGCCGCCTTTGTAGCGGTGACCGCCATCACCGGCGTCCCCGCCACGGCAACCGCCAATGCGCCGCTCGCGCTTTCCGGCACGGTAGCCCCCGCCAACGCCACCCACCAAACCATAATATGGAGCATTGACGACGCCGGCGACACCGGCGCCACCATCACCGGCGCAACGTTCCTCGCCACAGCCGCCGGCACAGCCACCATCTGCGTCACCATCGTCGACGGCGTCGCCGACGGCGAAGACTTCACCGATACGTTCACCATCACCGTCGCAGCAGGCGCTGTAGACTTCGTAGCGGTGACCGCCATCACAGGCGTCCCCGCCGCGGCAACTGTGGGCGTGCCGCTCGCCCTCGCCGGCACGGTAGCCCCCGCTAACGCCACCCATCAAACCATAATATGGAGCA
>Ga0099364_10009488_pt1 | contig 13496 bp, 7 predicted proteins | sample TergutTh196P3_FD_73070 | JGI IMG/M metagenome (GOLD analysis project Ga0099364, IMG submission 73070) | Microcerotermes parvus P3 segment gut microbial communities from Pointe-Noire, Republic of the Congo - Th196 P3 | ecosystem: Host-associated > Arthropoda: Insects > Digestive system > Gut ...
ATTCTTTCCTGTGACGCTGCCTGTGCTGTTACAATTGAAAACCGTAGCGCTTGTTCTTCCCGCCAAGCCGCCAACATTGTCATTTCCGGTGACGCTGCCTGTGGCGCTACAATTGGAAACGGCAGCGCTTGTTATTCCCACCAAGCCGCCAACATACGAACCATTTCCTATTACGCTGCCTGTGGCGCTACAATTGGAAACGGCAGCGCTTGTTATTCCCACCAAGCCGCCAACATACGAACCATTTCCTGTTACGCTGCCTGTGCTGTTACAATTGAAAACCGTAGCGCTTGTGCCTCCCGCCAAGCCGCCAACATAAGAAATATTTCCGCTGATAATGCCTGTGACGCTACAATTGATAACGGTAGCGCTTGTACCTCCCACCAAACCTCCTGTATAAACATCTCCTGTGACGCTGCCTGTGACGCTACAATTGATAACGGCAGCGCTTGTACTTCCCGCCAAGCCGCCAACATACGAAGCGCCGACAATCATACAGTCTTTCACGCTTAAATTTTCAATTATTCCCGAAATACCACCAAACAAACCCACTTTATCTTCCGTTGGGCGGTTGATGGTAAGATGTTGTATGGCTTTTCCGTTGCCGTCAAAATAACCTCGAAAATCGTCGATAGGTTTCCATCCCTCTTCGGAAGCATATTCGCTCAAATCAATATCGTTCATTAATTTGAAATAAATACCTTCAGTAACGCGTCCATTTCCGCCATTTCCAACGTCGGCTAATGCTTTCAACTGTTCGGCGTCGCATATCAGATATGGATCATCTATGGTGCCGTCGCCTTCCCAAAGGAAACCGAGGTATGGTTTGAAGGTAACCTGAAGGGTATGACTTGCGGTAACGTTTTCAATCACGTATGTTCCATTATCTATGTCGCCTGCTACATCTACGCCATCCAGCAAAAGTTGATCCACTACATAGTATGAAGACGGGGTAATGTCGAAAACGGCATTTTCGCCCGGCGCTACGTTTATATATCCGTTAGGTATCAAACTTCCGTTCAAACCAGCAGTAGCGATAATAGCGTAGTAGGTACAAAGGAAATCGTCCTGATATTGAAAGTATGGCAAAGATATTTCATCACAGATGCGCCATATTACGTCAGCGTCTGTGGCTGCTATGCTCCATGCCGTATTGTCATTCCAATTACCGGCAGTAGCATAAAAATTAAGCGTTTGAAGCGTTTGAAGTGTTTTGCCTGTTCCTGCCGCCTGCGTTCCATCATTAATGGTCACAGGACCATTACCGTTTTGAACGATCATACCATCAAAGGCATAGAGATCATAACTTGATCCGGATGAGGCAGTTCCCGAAATACGGTTAACAAAGGCTGTTGCTGCTGTGGAAGTAACATAAACATTGGATGCTATACAATTGTGAAGGGTAGCTGTACTGTTTCGTCCCACCAAACCACCGATATTATTACCATTCCCGCTTACGTTGCCGGTAGCGTAACAATTGGAAATAGACAAGAAGTTAGAACTACCACCTGACGCACTTCCCACCAAGCCGCCGACTCGAGTATTCCCGCTTACGTTGCCGGTAGCGTAACAATTAGAAAAAAAAATACCTTGTCTTATACCCGTGGAAGTGGTATTGGATATATCTCCCACCAAGCCGCCAATATTTGAACCATCGCTACTTCCGCTTACATTACATGTTGAATAACAATTGGAAACAGAAACAGGGCTAACAATCCAACCGCTATTAGAAAAACCTCCCACCAAGCCGCCGACTATACTTTTTCCTTTTACGCTGCCAGTAGCGTAACAATTGGAAATAGAACTATGCATCATTCCTCCTGCCAATCCGCCGATACCCCAGTCTCCGCCGCTTACGTTGCAGTTTTCCACGCCCAGATGGGTAATGGTTGCTTCATATGCATAACCAAAGAAACCTACATAAGTTTCTGTTGGGCGGTTAACCGTCATGTTGCTGACGATCTTTCCATTTCCGTCAAAAATGCCTTGGAAACTGGTAACATAAATTGATGTACTTCTTCCTATGGGATTCCATCCTTCTCCGGCTGCATAGCCGCTTAAATCGATGTTGTTCATCAACTTGTAATATACGCCGTTGGTGGCTTCTCCGTTGCCGGCGTTTACGTAATCGGCTAAGGCTTCCAACTGCGCGGCGGTAACTATTTCCCACGCGGTGGATTGCGTCAGCCCGTCGCCGTTCATTCCGGCGGGGGGCCACGTTTGCGCCTGTGCGCTGATGGCTGCTGCGGCAACGCATATCGTTGCCCAAAATATTGTTTTCATATGTGATACATTAAGTTAATTATTTATACTATTTTTTGAATAAAATTCTCTGCTGCAAAGATACGGCTTGTTTTTTGCCTGTCAATACCCATAAAGAGTGAAAAAAAAAAACGAGGCATATTTTTTGTTGGGCTGCGCCATTTTGTCGGTTTTTTAAAAAATGCAAAAAGCGTGGATTATTTCCTTGTCTGTACACCAAGGTTTCCACGCCTACATCTTCTGACAAGAGTTTCCACGCCGCAACTGCGACGTTTACTTACCTGTTCTTGAAGATGTAACCCAATATATCGGGTTTGTGGAATTTTAGTGTACAAGAACAAAGCAGCAACCGCTACTTTACCATATGTTTTTACGCTTTTTATTTTATCATTGGCTAAATGGATGAATATCTGAATCTGAAACTTCAAAAGCCCTCGTTGTTTTTCCAAAAAACTCGCGGACTTTTCGCCTAAAGTATACGTAAGATTTTAAAAAAAGTTTCAAAAGTTTCAGAATAACCTTGTATATGAGTTTCAAAAAAATTAAATTATCTTTGCATCCAAATTCACCATCACATTAATATATTGTAACCATGGAATATCGTACAGAAAAAGACACTATGGGCGAAGTGCAACTGCCTGTCGCCGCGTACTACGGCGCGCAAACGCAGCGCAGTATTGACAATTTCAAGATTGCCCGCGACATCAATCGTATGCCGAAAGAGATCATCAGCGCTTTTGCCTGTCTGAAGAAAGCGGCTGCCATCACCAACTTTGAAGCGGGTATTTTGTCAAAAGAAAAATGCGACTTGATTGCGCAGGTCTGCGACGAAATACGCGACGGCAAACTCGACAATGAGTTTCCCCTGGTGGTATGGCAAACCGGTAGCGGCACGCAAAGCAATATGAATGTGAACGAGGTAATTGCCTATCGCGGTCATGTGCTGCGCGGCGGCAAGCTCGGCGATGAGGAAAAGTTTCTGGCGCCAAACGACGATGTGAACAAATCGCAATCGTCCAATGACACGTTCCCAACGGCGATGCACATCGCTGCATATAAAATGCTGGCGGAAACGACCCTGCCCGGCATTGAAAAACTTCGCGCTACCATCCTCGCCAAGAGCAAACAATATATGCATGTCGTAAAAATCGGTCGCACACATTTTATGGATGCTACGCCCATCACTCTGGGGCAGGAACTTAGCGGCTATGCGGCTCAGTTGGATTACGGGTTGAAAGCCATCAGGAACACGTTGCCGCGCCTGTCGGAACTTGCTCTGGGCGGAACGGCTGTCGGCACGGGTATCAATACGCCCGAAGGATATTCCGAAAATGTTGCCGCGCATATAGCCAACTTGACGGGACTGCCTTTTGTTACGGCGCCCAACAAGTTCGAATCCCTAGCTGCGCACGACGCCATTGTGGAGGCGCACGGCGCTTTAAAGACCGTTGCCGTTAGCCTGATGAAGATTGCTAACGATATTCGCATGTTGAGTTCGGGTCCTCGGTCAGGAATAGGCGAACTGCATATCCCTGATAACGAGCCGGGTTCGAGTATCATGCCCGGCAAGGTCAACCCAACGCAATGCGAAGCGCTGACCATGATTGCCGCCCAAGTGCTGGGTAACGACGTAGCCATCAATATCGGAGGCGCAACCGGACATTTCGAGTTGAACGTCTTCAAACCCATGATGATATACAATTTCCTGCACAGCGCCCGCCTGATAGGCGAAGGTTGCGTCAGTTTCAACGATAAATGCGCCGTAGGGCTGGAACCTATCGAAGCGAATATCAAAAAACATTTGGACAGTTCATTGATGCTGGCAACCGCCCTGAATCCGAAAATCGGTTATTACAAAGCCGCCGAAATAGCGCAAAAAGCGCACAAGGAAGGAAAAACCCTGAAGGAAAAAGCGGTAGAATTGGGTTATTTGACCGCCGAAGAGTTCGACCAGTGGGTAGACCCGTCGAAGATGGTTTAAGCCTTCAATTTAATCGAAACCCACGATGCGGCGGTCAGGATAATTATTCCTCCGCATACTGAGCGCCATGAGGGTATTTCGTTAAGTAACAGCATGGCAAACAGGATTCCGTACACAGGTTCCAAACCTGCAATGATGCTTGCCGAACGCACCTTCACCGAGCGCAACCCGCTGATGAAAAGCGAATGGGCGAATGCGGTACACAGCGTTCCCAGAACCGCCAACATACCGATTTGAGAAGGCAAAATATCGCCATCGACAAACCATAGCGCCGGCAACAGGGCAAGAGCGGCGAATCCTGTTTGATAAAAACTGATCAACCCGCCCGAATACGTTTGCACAAATTTCCGGTTGGCAATTTGCAACACGGCAAAAGTCAAGCCCGACAATAGCCCGAACATTACGCCGACAGTGGTTGCATGGTTCAAATCGAATGTGGGGACGATACAGGCAATACCGCCTACGACGAGCAATGCAGCCGCCATATCCCGCCGCCTGATTTTTTCTTTGAAGCATAAAGGTTCAAGAAATGCCGCGAAGACGGGGAAACTGGAAAATGTGAGCAGCGCGACGGCAACGGTCGATATTTGTATGGAATAGAAAAACGCCTGCCAATGCAAGGCGAGCAGCGCCCCCAAGCCTGCAAAAACAAAATAATGACGTGTTTGCCTGAGTGTAAAACGTTCTTTGGAAAACAGAATCAGCAAAAATAAGGCAACAAACGCAAAAGCGCATCTGCCAAAGGTGATCAGCGAGGAAGGCAGCGCTATCCATTTGCCGAAAAGTCCTGAAAGACCGAAAAAAAGCGTTGCCAAATGAACTTGAAACAGCGACCATCTGTTTTTGTGCAACTCATTTCCCATGGAATACGATATTTTGGATGGGTTAAAACGTCTCAAAAATACATGAAAAATTGATTCTATAAAATATAATCCGTATTTTTACGTTTTTTTAGAAAATAATTAATCGAACAAACTAAATATGTCGAATAGAATCCTATCAGCCTGTATTATTGCGGTTTGTACATGGTGCGGCGGCGTTGTTTTCGCGCAAAAGTCAATTGAACAGTACGATCCCGACATGCTCTATAAAGAAGCGGTGGAAATGTATGAAAAAGAGAAATATACCATCGCCCGCCATCTTTTTGCCGATGTGATGGAGATGGCAATGGACAAACGCGATTATTTGTACTCCAACGCCCAATATTACACCGCGTTGTGCGCCATAGAACTGAGTCAGCCCGATGCCGAAAGCCTCTTGATGCGTTTCATCAGCGATAACCCCGACAATCCCAAAACGCCCTACGCCAACTTCCGTATGGCGCGGTATCATCACAATGAAAGAAGGTACAAAAAAGCGATTGACCGTTTTGAGATGGTCTTGCCGAGAGAATTGGACGCCAACCAAGCCAACGAATATCATTTTCTGCTGGGTCACAGTTATTTCATGGAACACGACAACATCAAGGCACGCGCTTCATTCTTTCAGGTCAAAGACGGCGATTCAAAATACGCCGCGCCTGCCAATTATTACTATTCACACATTAATTATATTGACAAAAATTACGATACCGCCTTGCAGGGTTTCCTGCAACTGCGCACCGACGAAACGTTTTCAAGTATTGCGCCCTACTATATCGCCCAGATATATTTTATGCAGCAGAAATACGAACAGGTCATTGAATATGCGCCCAATCTGCTGGATTCGGTCAGCGCCCGACGCCGCGACGAAGTCATTCGCGTGGTTGGCGATTCGTATTACCGCTTGGAACGCTATCAGGAAGCAATTCCCTACCTCGACGAATACGTAAAAAGCAAAAATCCTTCGGTAGAAGATAATTATCAGTTGGGATTCGCCTATTACCAAACGGGCGATTGCGTCAATGCCATCAGGTATTTCGAAAGAGCGTCGAACAGCGCAAGTTCGCTGGGACAAAATGCGTTGATTCATCTGGGCGATTGTTACATCAAAACCGGCGAAAAACAAAGGGCACGATTGGCATTCTCTACCGCAACACAAATGAATTTCGACCCTGACGCACAGGAAAACGCACATTTCAATTTTGCCGTACTGAGTTACGAACTGATGATGTCGCCCTTTAATGAAGCCATCCGAAGTTTCAACGAATTTATTATGAAATATCCACATTCCGAAAAGGTGGATGAAGCGTATAATTATTTGGTGGTGGCGTATACCACCACGCGCAATTATCGTCTTGCGCTCGAATCCATTGAAAAAATACGGGTGATGGACGATAGAATCAAACAAGCCTACCAGCGTGTGGCATTTTTTCGGGGCTTGGAACTGTTCAACGATCTGAATATTCCCGAAGCGGTAGCAATGTTCGACAAATCGCTTGAAAATGCGCGATACGACAACGCCATAGCCGCGCGCTGCAACTATTGGAAAGCCGAAGCGTTGTATCGCGAAGGACGCTATCAGGAAGCAAACGACCTGTACCGAAGATTTATCAATATGCCGGGCGCATCGCGCACAGAGGAATATATAGAGGCGAACTATGGGCTGGCTTATATCGCCTTCAGCCAAAAACAATATGCCGACGCGCTGAACTGGTTCCAAAGATATGTCTCTGCGAAGAAAGATGCTGCAACCAGAGAAGTTGCCGATTCACACAACCGTATTGGCGACTGCCTGTTCATGCAGCAGTCCTATTGGCCCGCGCTCGAAAGTTACGAAAAGGCATGGAAATACAATCTGTCTACGCCGGATTACGCCTGTTTCCAGATGGGATTCACTTACGGACTGGTAGACCGTCACGAACGAAAAATCGAAGTATTGACGCAAATGCTTCAATCGTACCCGCGTTCCACTTATATTGACGACGCGCTGTTTGAAATAGGCAGAAGTCATTTAGCGTTGAATAGAAACGAACAGGCAATCAGTTCGTTCAGAAAACTAATTGCCGACTATCCCAACAGCAGTTATACGAGCCGAACCTTGCTTCAGCTGGGGATGATATATTATAACATCAACCGCAGCAAGGAAGCGCTGGAATATTATAAAAAAGTGGTCACCGATTTTCCGTCGTCTACAGAAGCGCGCAATGCGCTCACCGGCATCAGAAACGTATATGTGGACATGAACGACGCCGACGGATACATCGCTTACGCCGGAACGCTTGGGCAAATGGGCAATATGAGCCGTAGCGAACAGGATTCAATCACTTATCAGGTTGCCGAAAACATGTACTTGTCGGGCAATTGTGCGGGCGCAACCAGCAATCTGAACAGTTATCTCGAACGTTTTCCGCAGGGTAATTTCAGGACAAACGCCCACTTCTATCTGGCGGATTGTCGTTTGCGCAGCGGCAACATGGACGAGGCGATGAAAGGTTTTGAGTATGTATTAGCCCAGCCGCGCAACATGTTCACCGAACACGCTTTGATGTCGGCTTCGGCTATATATTTCAATCAGGGAAAATACGATGAATCGCTCAAATCGTATCAGAGGCTTGAGACAGACGCCGGAATTGCCAGCAACATCGGCGACGCCCGTATCGGGATTATGCGTTGCCATTATCATCTGAAAAATTACGGAGAAGCCATAGAAGCCGCCACAAAGGTGTTGGACAACAAAGACCTCTCCGCCGAAAACCTCCGCGAAGCACAGTTCATCATGTCGCAATCGTATCGCGAAGCAAAAGATATGACCAGCGCGCTTGCCGAATACCGCAAAGTAGCGGCGGAAGTGAGCAGCGCTGAAGGCGCCGAATCGAAATACCATATCATTGATATTCTGATGCAGCAAAACAAACTGAAAGAAGCTGAAGACGAAATTTTCGATTTTGCAGCCAAAAATACGCCGCATCAATACTGGCTGGCAAAAAGTTTCATCCTGCTGAGCGATATTCATATCGCCAGAAACGACGATTTTCAGGCAATACACACTTTACAAAGCGTGATTGGCAGTTACGAATCGCAAGACGACGGCATTATCGAATTAGCCACTAACAAGAAAAAAGCGCTTGAGGATAAGGCAAATGCGGTGCAGGAATCAAAAGTAGAGGATTTGGAAATTGAAATAGGGGATTGATAGTTTTCAGTTTTCAGTTTTCAGTTTTCAGAAATAATAAGAATTTAATTGTAAATCAAATGAATATAAAATCCAACATCAAAAGTCTCAAATACGGTTTCGCATTGTGTCTGGCAGTCGCTTGTCACCTGTCTCTTGTCACAGTCAAGGCGCAGGAAGACCTCAACCGGCAATTGGTTCTGGTGCGTCCCTATGAGCCGTCGGTCACCGATGCGCAGAAAATCACCACCTTACCCAATTTGAAAGATTCATTTACCCTCAAGCCGACGTTTGATTATTCAATACGCTCGCGGCGCATTGATACGCGATTTGACGTCAGCCCGATCACTCCCGCCAGATTGCAGCCTTTGCCGCAAGCAAAACTGTATCACTCGTATATCAAACTCGGCGTAGGTTCGATTCCGAACGTTTTAGGCGAATTTGCCCTCAATACGGTGCGCAACAAAGAATATGCAGCCGGAGCCCTTGTCAAATTCGACGGAGCGCGCGGCAATGTCAAACTCAACAACGATGAAAAGGTATTTGCCGGAAACAGCGACGCATCCGCCAAAATTTTCGGGAAAAAGTTCTTCCACAACAATTCCGTCCTTTACGGCGAATTGGGCGCATCCATGCAAACAGCCTACAATTACGGGTACGATACAAAAGCAGTTGACAATGACGGCGTTGCAATTGATACCACGTTAATAAAGGGCGACATCATCAAACGTTATTTCTTTGCCGACGCCAACATCGGGATGCGCTCGTCGCACTACAAAACCGAACAGTTGAACTACGATGTGCAGCTGGGCTACAAATATGCCCACAACAATATTGACGACATCTACCTGCCTCAATACAAAAATCCCGATTTCATCGCCTCCGACAAAGGTTATGCAAAATTTAACGAAAACGCATTCAATCTTAAGGCGCAGTTGGACAACAACATGTTTGGCGGTAATGTGAATTTCGACTTTTTCACCCGTAGCCTTGCTTTCGATTCTTTGCGCAATAATTTTGCCGTAGACGTCAATCCCTGGTTCATGCTCGACAACGACAGCATCCGCTTGCAGGTAGGGATGCGCGTGGCTGCCTACAAGGAAGGCGACGGCAATATGCAGTACAAAATTTTTCCGAAAATGGAGTTTCAATTCACCCTGCTCAAAGATATTTTCATCCCTTTCGTAGGAATTGACGGCTATCTGCGCCCAAATACCTACCGTAGCATAGTAACAGAAAACCCGTTTATCACGCCGGGACTGAGCGTGCCTGTCTCAAACACCAAATTGCAGATATACGCAGGTTTAAAAGGCACGTTGACTTCCAAACTCTCCTATTACCTGCGCGCCGACTTTTCTACTGCCGAAAATGAATGTTTCTTTGTAAACGACACCTCCTATTCGCACATTCAGAACTATTTCACGGCGATAACCGACGACATGAATACCTTTAGTTTCAAAGGCGAACTCTACTTCAATCCTATTGAAAGCCTCGACTTGGGACTGAAAGCCACCTGGTACAAATATCAGCCCTCGATTGAAAAATTTGCATGGCACAAGCCGGAACATACCATCGAATTTTTGGCAAAGTACAACCTGCGCAATAAAATCATTGTAAATTTCGATCTCACGAACATTGGAAAACGATATGCCAAAGCGTTTTACAATCTTGATCCCGTACCGATACCCGATCCTGTGCCTGATCCTGAACCCGATCCCGAAGAGATACCTGAGCTCGTCACAAATTTCTATACCTTGAACAGCGTCCTCAGTTTCAACCTCGGCGTGGAATATCGTTATACCAGAAGTTTTTCTTTATTTCTGAAACTCAACAACATCAGCGGAGCGAAATATGAACGCTGGAACTTTTATCCGTCGCAACGCTTCAATCTGATGGGCGGGTTTACGTTTTCTTTGTAAAGATTTTTGAAAATTATTCCATCAAAAGTATTATTTTTGCGCGAATTTTTAAATTTTATGATTCATATGAAAACCAAGGAAGTAAAGAAAATTATCAGCGCGCAGGTGTTTATCCAAGCCGAAAAGGTGGATGAATTTTTGGAAGCGACGAAAAGTCTGATTGAAAAGTCGCGGGCTGAAGAAGGGTGCATCAGTTACAGTTTGTACCAAGACCCGCGCGACAAGACCAAGTTTTTGTTTTTCGAGGAATGGAAAAATCAGGCTGCTATCGATTTTCATTTTTCCACCGAACATTTCCAACAATTCGGCGAAATGTTGAATGAGTGCGCGTCAGCGCCCGCAGTGATCACTATTTATGATTCTACGGCTGAGGAAAAGGTCTGATAGGTTTTATATGTTGATGGTCATGTGCATACCTGTTATGGAAAATTCATCATCATGGGAAATATAATAGCGATCATTGGTCGTCCAAACGTAGGAAAATCAACGCTGTTCAACCGGTTGACCGGCAGCAGGGACGCCATTGTAGACGAACAAGCCGGCGTCACGCGCGACCGCCATTACGGAAAAGTAGAATGGAACGGGCAAGAGTTTTCAGTTATCGACACCGGCGGATACGTCACCAATTCAGACGATATATTCGAGGAAGAAATCCGCAAACAGGTGATGCTGGCAATCGAGGAAGCCGACCTGATACTTTTTCTAGTGGATGTGACCTGCGGCATTACCGATCTGGAGGAAGGAATTGCCGATATTTTACGGCGAAGCAACAAACAAGTTTTGTTGGTAGTCAATAAAGTGGATACCCACGACAGGCAATACGACGCCGCCGAATTTTATGGTCTGGGGCTGGGCGACTACTACGCCATATCATCCATCAATGGCAGCGGGACAGGCGATTTGCTCGACGCTATCCTCGAACAGTTCCCCGTATTGGAGCAAATACCCGAAGAACGTGACGAATTACCGCGCATCACCATCGTTGGTCGCCCCAATGTGGGAAAATCGTCGCTGATTAACGCGCTGACCGGCGAGAACCGGAATATTGTTACGCCGCTGGCAGGCACTACCCGCGATACCACCGATACGCTCTACAACAAATACGGTCATCTGTTTTACCTTGTAGATACTGCAGGCTTGCGCAAAAAAGGCAAAGTGAGTGAAGATATTGAATTTTATTCAGTGATGCGCGCCATTCGAGCCATCGAAGAATCTGATGTTTGCCTGCTGATGGTGGATGCTACGCAAGGTTTGGAAGGTCAGGATTTGAACATATTCAACCTGATACAGCGCAATCGCAAAGGAGTGGTGATATTGGTGAATAAATGGGATTTGATTGAGAAGGACACACACACTGTCAAACAGTACGAAGCAGCCATTCGGGAACGTATTGCCCCATTTACAGATGTTCCGATCATTTTTACTTCGGTGGTCACCAAACAGCGTTTGCAGAAAGTACTCGATACTGTAGTGGAAGTATATCAGAACCGCACCAGGCGTATACCCACACACCAACTCAACGAAGTGATGTTACAGGTGATTGACGTGTATCATCCGCCATCAGTAAAAGGCAAACATATAAAAATCAAATATGTAACCCAATTACCTACATTGGCGCCGTCGTTTGTGTTTTTTTGCAACCTGCCGCAATATATTCGCGAACCGTATAAGCGTTATCTTGAAAATAAACTGCGCGAAAACTTTAATTTTTCCGGCGTCCCGCTACAATTATTTTTCAGGAACAAATAAGGTGTCATTTTTTCATTTCTTTGTGAACTTTGTGATTTTGTGGGATAATTAAAAAAATCACTCTACTTTTAGCACCTCTCCGGTAAGCAGTTTCAAAGCCGTTTCGGCTACTTTTGCGTTATAGGTGGCCACCAGTAGCCGGTTGGTTGCCGAGATGTAACTCCGCTGTACATCGCGCAATTCAACGGCCGATATTGCGCCCAAACGGTACCTTTCCATCGAAATGTCCAAATTTTCGGCAGCAAGCCCCAGGTTTTCAGTTTCAAAGGTTTTCAGTTTCCGGTTCACTTCGTAAGTGCTGTAAGCTGTTGCTACCTGTGCTTCTATTTCTTTCTGAATCTGCTCATAACGTATTTCGGCGAATTCCTTGTCCAATCTGGCGTTTTTGATTTGACGGGAGATGTTAAATCCATTGAACAGGGGCACACTAAATGTAGCGCCATAGTTGAACGTTCCCGAACGGGATTCCTCAATTTGTCCGGTCGCTGACTGGGATTTCAGCATGGTATAATTTGATGTGAGCCTCACTCTGGGGTATTGAGCGCCTTCCGTTGCTTTGAGCGTAAAAACAGCCACATTGACCGACATCCTTGAGAGCACCACATCTGGGTTTTCGGTCAGCGCCAGCTCGAGTAGCTTGCCATAAAGGAGTGTCTGGTCGATACTGATCGAATCAGCAGCAAAAAAATCCGTGGTAATTTCTCTTGCCAAAAGTTTGTTCAACTGTATTTTTGATTTTCGCAAGTCTTCGGTTTGCCGGATGTATGACGCCGTATCAGCGTTGTAGTCCACCTGAGCTGAAAGAAGATCGACCTTCGACACTCTTCCTGCCAGGTAACGATCGTTGGCGCTGTACATGCGCAATCGGGATATTTTCAGGATATTCACGGTGGCGTCCAATTCCTGCTGCCGGGTAACAATATCGAAATAAACATTCATAATCGAAGCAATGGTTTGTTGAATGGACGCATGCAGATTTTCCTGTCCCATCATTTCCAACTCTTTCAGCCGGTCGTAATTGGCAAACATGGCAAATCCGTCAAACACAGTCCAGTCCAATGCCACATTGGCGTTCATGCTGGTCGACTGCGCTCCCGTTCTGTCCTGTTCTCTTCCATCAATAAATCTGGAATAACTGTTGGCAATACTCTGGTTTATCGTACCGTTCAGGGTTACCGACGGCAACATGCCTGCATTGCCCCTGATGGCGTTGTTGCTGCTCACCTGTGCGTCGTTGTATGCCAGGAGGATGCTGTAATTACTTTCCAGCCCGTCGGCAATAGCATCAAATAGAGCAAGTTGCGGAAGTTCCTGAGCAAATGATGGTATACATAAAATAAACCATACCGATAAATGAAAAATTTTGAATCTATACATGCGTCACTTTTTATTATGTCGGCTGCAAAAGTACAAATTTTCATTAAAAATCCATAACATCAGTAATTCATTAAAAATTTTAGATGCAAAATTAATCAAAAACTTTTTTTTGAAACTTTCAACAAAAAATCACGTATACACTTTGTTACATTATTAATATGTATGAAAAGTTATCA
>Ga0099364_10009489_pt1 | contig 13494 bp, 9 predicted proteins | sample TergutTh196P3_FD_73070 | JGI IMG/M metagenome (GOLD analysis project Ga0099364, IMG submission 73070) | Microcerotermes parvus P3 segment gut microbial communities from Pointe-Noire, Republic of the Congo - Th196 P3 | ecosystem: Host-associated > Arthropoda: Insects > Digestive system > Gut ...
TGTTGATAGTGTTGGTGGTGAGTGAGTATTGGGTGAGGTGGTGTGCGAGTGGGAGGCAGGGGGTGGCGGTGGGGGGGGGGGGGGGGGGGTGGGGTAAATTCATTATTTCTAAATTTTGCCCCAAAAGAGAATTTTTTGTCTGTTTGTGTTATATTTGTTTTCATGGTACGATTGTACCATGCTAGGAGTGGGCTGTCAATGCCTGCACGTACTATTGACATAAAAAAGTAATACGTATAGTATCCAACTAGGAGAGTATAATGACCTTTGATGAAATATTAAATCTGTGTGAAAGAAACAATGTCAAAATGGCAGATTTCAAAATGATCGATCTTAATGGTCGGTGGCGGCATTTAACCATGCCTATTGGCAGATTGACCCGGGACATCCTAAAAGATGGTGTGGGTTTTGACGGTTCCAATTACGGCTTTGCGCCTGTGGAAAAAAGTGACATGATCTTTATCCCGGACTTGGAAACCGCGCGTATGGATCCCTTTACAGAAATACCCACTATTTCCATGATTGGTGATATTTATGTTATAGACCTTCCTGAAAACAGGCGGTTTGACCAAGACCCGCGTAATGTTGCCATTCACGCGGAAGAATATATGCGCTCATCCGGCATTGCCGATGAAATACGCATTGGCCCGGAATTCGAATTCCATGTATTTGATCATGTAAGCTATTCTGTAAAAGGCAACTCTGCCGGCTTTAGTATCGATACTTCGCAGGCGGAATGGAACACCGGCAAGGAAGGCAACAATCTTGGCTACAAGATTCCTGTAAAAAGTGGTTACCACGCGGCGCCTCCGCTGGACAGACTGGACGGGTTCAGAAGCAGGGCAACCATGTTAATGGAAGATAATGGCATTTTGGTAAAGTACCATCACCATGAAGTTGGCGGCCCCGGACAGGCGGAAATTGAAGTTGCGTTTGGCGGTTTACGTGAAATGGCGGACAAGACTATGATGACAAAATACATTCTTAAAAATGCGGCTATTGCAGAAGGTAAAACCGTAACATTTATGCCCAAGCCAATCTATGGCGAGGCAGGAAATGGTCTTCATGTTCATATGCACTTGTTTAAATACGGCCAGCCCCTTTTCTTTGACCAGCACGGTTACTCCCAGCTTAGTGAAACTGCCCTATATTTTATTGGCGGTATTCTTAAGCACATTCAAGCCCTTTGCGGATTTACAAACCCAAGCACAAACTCTTACAAGCGGCTTGTTCCCGGTTATGAAGCGCCGGTTACTATTGGCTTTGCAACAAGCAACCGCAGCTCTGTTATCCGTATTCCTGCTTATGCAAAAGACCCTCATGCAAAACGATTCGAACTGCGCAGTCCTGACGGAACATGTAATCCGTACTACGCCTATTCTGCAATTTTAATGGCAGGCATTGACGGAATCAAAAGGAAAATCGATCCTATGAAAAAGGGTTTTGGCCCCTATGACTTTAACCTTTATAATCTTTCCAAAAAAGATCAGGGAAAAATAAAATTCCTGCCGCAAACTTTGGATGAAGCCCTTAATGCTCTGGAAAAAGACAACTACTTTTTAACAGAAGGCGGAGTATTCCCCAAACGGTTAATTGACATTTGGATAGAAAACAAACGGAAAGAAGCTTTACGATACAATCAGCTTCCGCACCCTGTAGAGTTTGAGACTAGTTTTGATTTGTAAAGGTTTAATCACCTTATTTTAATGTGAGCTTCCCTTAACTGTATTTCTGTAACCTCGCAGGGGGCTTCCATGAGCAGGTCTTGTGCATTGCTGTTCATGGGGAAGGCCGTAACTTCACGGATATTTTCTTCATCTGCAAGCAGCATGATGATACGGTCAACACCGGGAGCCATACCTGCATGAGGCGGCGCACCATAATGAAACGCATTGTATAACGAGGGGAATTTCTTTTCTACAACTTCTTTGGAATAACCTGCTATTTCAAACGCTTTAACCATAACTTCCGGCAAGTGGTTTCTTACCGCGCCGGAAGATAACTCCACTCCATTGCAAACAATGTCGTACTGCCAAGCCAATATGTCCAACGGGTCTTTTGTGTTAAGCGCCTCAAGCCCGCCCTGCGGCATGGAAAACGGATTATGCGTAAATTCAACAGCGCCTGTTTCCTCGCTCTTACCAAACATGGGGAAGTCCACAATAAAACAAAATTCAAACGCATCTTTATTAACCAGGTTAAGCTGATTGCCAAGGGCTGTTCGTATTTGTCCCGCAAGATTATCCACTACTTTGGGTTTATCCGCAATAAAAAACAAAGTGTCATTTGCCTTGAGTGACAGCATGGTCTTTAACGACTGCTGTTTTTCTTCTGTCAAAAATTTGACAATGGGGCCTTTGAGCGCGCCATCTTCCAATATCGATATATAACCAAGCCCCTTCATGCCAACTTCATTCGTAGCAAAGGCAAGCATCTTTTCAAAGAAGGATTTAGACTGCAAAGCCGCGCCGGGTGCGGTAATGCCCCTAACAGGGATATTTTTAAACGGCGCAAAATCGACATCCGCAAAAAACTCTGTTAAATCTTCTATAATAAGCGGGTTCCGCAGGTCAGGTTTATCTGTGCCGTATTTGAGCATTGCCTCTGCAAAAGGAATACGGCGGAAAGGAGCAACACTGACGGTTTTCTGCCCCGCAAAACTTTTAAAGGTGTCATGTAAAACCGCCTCTGCAACATGGAAGACATCTTCCTGTTCAGCAAACGCCATTTCAAAATCAAGCTGATAAAATTCTCCGGGTGAGCGGTCAGCTCTTGAATCTTCATCTCGGAAACAGGGGGCTATTTGAAAATAACGGTCAAAGCCGGACACCATCAATAACTGCTTAAAGATTTGCGGCGCTTGCGGCAGGGCGTAAAACTTGCCTTTGTGCTTGCGGCTGGGAACAAGGTAGTCGCGCGCGCCCTCGGGTGAGGAAGAAGTAAGTATCGGCGTTTGAAATTCAGTAAACCCAAGATCCTGCATTTTTTTCCTCATAAAACCAATAACTTCCGCACGAAGCAGGATATTGTTTTTCACGGCAGGATTACGAAGATCAAGAAATCGATTTTTAAGCCTAAGCTCCTCCCGCGTAGCTTTGGACTCAGATATTTCAAACGGCAAAGCACGGACAGCCTTGCTCTGCACAATCAAGGTATTTGCATGAACTTCCACCGTACCGGTTTTAATTTTGGGGTTAACAGTTTCAGCATCCCGCTTTTTTACCTGTCCTATGACCGTGACAACACTTTCCTTCCCCGTTGTGTTTTCCTCATGAAGCACAATTTGAGTAATTCCATATTGATCCCGCAGATCCAAAAAGGTAACGCCGCCATGATCACGAATAGTATCGATCCAGCCGGACAGCCGGACTTCCTTCCCGACATCGCCCTCTTGTAATTCCCCGCAGGTGTGTGTTCTGTATTGATTCATCTCTTTCTCCTGTAATTTTAATGTAAATTATATCAAAGTTTACTGTTTTATGGTAGGTGCCAATGTCTCCCGCCTGCTCCGGTCTTCCTAGGCCCCCACGGCCGTAAACCGTTTCATTGCGGCGCTGTACATTAACTCGGATACAAGATACATAACCACTGCTGCTGCTGCTTGGATTCCCACTATTGCGGGGATTGACAGTTGTATGTCACCTAACGAGTAACTTCCAAGAAATACCATAGCGGGAACATAGGAGGTATATTGAAAAGGCAGAAAAAACTGGATTATCTGCAATGGTTTTGGAAAAAACACAAGAGGTATCAGCATACCGGAAAAAACACTTGCGGCAAGAGCGTAAAAAGATCGTATTCCATCTGTTTCTACAATCCAAAAAGATAATAGTCCAAGACAATAATTAACCAAAAAGTGTATCAAATACGCAAGTAGAATAGATACAATTGTCCAGCCAATATACGCAGGCCGCATATCAATCTTAAACAGCAAAGTAAAAATTAACAGGCACGGAATAAACTCTATAATAAAGCCAAGTATTCTGTGGCCAACTTTTTGCGAGAACGCAAAGAATCTGTGATTAAGCGGGCGCAGTGCAAAAGTAAGAAACTTCCCGGACTGCACAAGCATATTCAAGTTCCAGTCTGCAAAGTCCATTACAAGATAACCAATTAACGCAGTTGCGCCAAAATAACGGATCATCTGCGGCAGTTCAATTCCGTTAAGTGAACCCGCACTGCCATAAACGGCAGTCCAGATAAAATACTGCACAATAAAATAAACAGGGCCAACAAAAATAGATACCATTGAATGAGAGCGGTAAGCGCCCCACTCCTTAAAAGTTACAAACGCTACCGCCTTGCAAACATCCAGCTTCTGTTTGATTGCCTTCATTCTACTTCAAGCCTGACCAAATTACATTCTGAACATTGAAAAGCGCGCGAGACCACCAGCCTTCTTTTGCAAAAGGCACTATCCATGCGGCAACAAGTTCCTCTTTTGGATCAATAATCAACGAGCAGGCCCCTGCTCCTTCATGCATATAAGTCCCTTGCGAATATGTAAACGCAGGGCCGTTACGCATATCAAAGCCTACTCCGTAGAATCTTTGTTTTTCATTTGCTCCCCAGCAGTAGTTGGGATAGTCAACAGAAATTGTCGTCATTCTTTCTACAGCTTTTCTGCCAAGAACACGGGCTCCATTAAATGTTCCGCCGTGCAGCATCATGTTTCCAAAAAGGCTTAAATCGTAAGCAGTGCCGTCTAAGCCGCCGCCTGTGCTTGGAATATTTAATTGTTCTCCAATCCACTGCGGCTTATGAGTGCCATCTATTATATTTTTAATATACTTTTCATCATCCTCTTCTGTAATAATGTAGCGCTTTGCCATATCGGGAGTGGTTTCAAAAGTTGTGTCCTTCATGCCAAGAGGTTTGCAGATATTATCTTCTATATATTTGTGCGCACTCACACCTGCAAGTTTTTCGATAACTGCGCCGAGTATCACAAAACCGCCGCTGCAATACGCCCATTCGGTATCCGGCTTTGTGCGGAAGCCATTGCCAATCGTAGACAGCGCTGCGGTTATCCAGTCGAACTCGCCGTCTTTCTGCGGGTCATGGAGTTTATGCGCTTTTGCAATCATGTCCCAGTAATTGGTCTGATACTTGTTATCAAAGCAGCCGCCGTCCGCGTGCATTCCCGAAGTATGCGTTAAAAGCTGAAACAGTGTAACTCCGTTAAAGGGCGGAGTGTTAAACTGCGGCAGGATTTCGCCAACGGGTATATCCAGCCGTGTAATGCCGTCTTCAACCAGTTTCATTACCGCAACAGCCGTGAATACCTTTGTAATTGAGGCTATCCAGCGGATAGAATCGGGCTGGACTGGTGTGTTGTCGTCTTTGCGGAAGGATTTTTTCCCAACCGCGCCGTGAGCAAAAATCTTGCCTTTGCGGGATACGCAGTAAGTTGCGCATTGGATTTCACCGTCATCAATTAGTTTCTGAAAATGACCGTTGAGTACCGCAAGACGGTTCTCATCATAGCCAATCTCGCCGGGGGTACATTCTGTCTTGCCTTGTGTAAACAGCATACTTGTCTCCTTGTTATAATTGGTTTTGCAATGCTTGGGGTATTATAACATTGTTAATAAAATGATAGAATACCCTTAGATGGACGGAAAAAAACTTCTAGTATTTTCTGATTCTCATGGCAGTGTTTCTGCAGTAAAAACTGCCTTTGCTTGGGCTGTCGAGTACCTTCCTCCAAATGACACTATTTGCGGGGCGGCATTTTGTGGAGACGGCATTACAGATATAAAACCTGCGGCAGATGCAACGGGTTTTTACTGTGACTGGAAACTGGTAAGCGGAAACAACGATTATGGAACCTCAATACCGGATTCTGCCGTTTTTGATTTTGGCAATTACCGTTTTTTTATGTGTCATGGGCATAGGCATAATATATATGCCGGCTTTAATTCACTTGTAGCCGCAGCCCACAGTAATGAAGCACACGCTGTTTTATTCGGACACGCTCACACCCCAATTAATAAAACTGAAAACGGAATATTGATACTTAATCCAGGAAGTATTTCCAGACCGCGCTCTAGAATTGGCGCAACATTCGCGGTCATTGAGTGTGCAGATAAACTAGAAATTGAGTTCTTTGGAATTAGCGCACAGGGGAATATCAGTAAATTAAAAAGCTTCTTATCTTAAAAGACCAAGCTCCCTTTCCATTGCCCTTAGAACAGTATCCCATTGCGGCATCACCGGCAGATTATCTCCTGACCTTGGCACTGTTACAGATGGATAAATTTCCCATGCTTCACGGATAGGATACAAATCCGCGTCTCTTCCGTTTCTTTGCCACTGTTGCACTCCTATACGCCATGCGCGGTTAAAGCCTTCATTGGGGACGGTTAATTCAATAGGCATCCATCTTTTACCGTTATGTTCTATTATATTAGGGTTATTGGCAAGCCAGGAATTACTGCCCACATCAAATGCAATGTAGATATGTCCGGGTATTGTAATAAACGCGGTTTCAACATTTAACGCTTCTAACATAGAACAAAACAAAATTGAAAGATAAGAACAGTCACCGCCTTTATAATATAAAGCCTGATAAGGGAAACTGACATTATCCAAAACAGATTCATCCGCTGATACTCTTGCAAAAGAAGTAGAAGGAACAACAACATAGGTAATACCATACAAACGCAAAGCTTCAAACAAAGCAGCTGCATACACAACATTAAGCGGTGTATTCCTTAATTGCTGATTCCCGGTTGACATTTCTATTCCCGCCGCCACATATCTTGCAAAAAATCTGGCTGCGCTGTCACGAGGAGAAACAAATGCCGCTGCTCTGCGGTCATCATCCCATGAAAGTGTATTACGATGAAAGATTGGCATCTGTATTGGTACAACAGTGTCTTTTCTTGCTCCTAAACTGCGGTACTGCATTTGAATAGATCCGTTTGCAATTACTGTCTCTGTTAAATTCATCATTGCCTGATTAAAAAGAGCAGTAACAGGTACATCGATGCTTTCACCCGACACAAGACGCGGTATAACCGAGAATGTCCAAGATTGGGTCATGTAACTGTCCATAAAAAATGTCATCTGCAAATCTGTAATAGAATTTGGTTCTTCATTAGTAATGCGAATCATTGCTACAGGATTATCTTCATACCAGGCATAAGAAACAGGAAATACACGATACTGTTCTGTCTTTTCAAGGTTTACCCTTGCTCTGCCACTCATAATCTCTGACAGGTTAATCCTAATACCAAGAGAGGCATCAAATGAACTTATTGGTTTTGAAGAAAAAACCCGTTGAGTGTATCCAAGATCCGAAAACAAAGAAAAATATGGCGACAAATTAAATTGTGCGCCTACTGCCCAGGAGTAAAAGCCTCTAGTGTCGGTATCTTCTCCTCTTGAATGTTGATAAATCCCTGCGTTAAAACCCGTCTGCAAAGCCCAGCGGTCAAAAGGCTGCCAACGTAAAAACAAGCCGCCCTTGCCTTCCAGTAAAGTAAACGGATCACCAACTTGAACAGGTACACTTGCAAAGCCGCCGCCAAAGCTTAAGCCCAAATTAAATTTATAAAAACTAATAAGCGAGCAGTCCAGTAAAGCATTAACTCCCATACCCGGATTTAACTGGGCTGCATTGACCGGTGAATTAATAACCGGCGCAAGCCGTAAAGAAAACCCGCTCTGAGCAAAAAGAGAGGAACAGGGGAGCAGCAAGCAGATAATAAATAGCAAAATATATTTTTTCATAGTTAATTACTCCTAATTTATCATTTCTCCGTTAAATTGTATACCCCATCCCAGTCATGCTGAGGCGGATCTTGTATGTATGATTCGCTTCTTAATGCGTATAGCTCCGCAGTGCCATCATTGGGATATTGCTGTTTAAGCTTTTCAAAAATTGTATACGCTGAAACAAAATTCCCCTTTTCTAAATTATCTATTGCTTCTTCCCACAAAGTAACCCTATTCCACATATCTTCATCTGCTTCGCTTTTCAGACACATAAGTTCGTAAAGGCACAACGGGGTATTAACCCCAACAACACGCACTCTATCCAATCTGCGGTACAAAAATTCTTCTCCGGCTTTTGCATGAGTAAATTCGCTTATCAATATGCCGCCTGTATGATACTGTTTATTTACACCTTCCAGACGGGCTGTCAGATTTACTGCATTACCCATTATAGTATAGTCCATTTTATTTTCTGCGCCCATATTCCCCACTACCATTTCTCCGGTATTAATACCAATACGAGTAAAAATAGGCACAGGGCTTAAACCTTTTGCAATAATATCCTTATTCAGCTCCGCTTCTGCCTTCTTCATTGCAAGTGCGCTGCGACATGCAAGGGCAGCATGATCCGGACGGAATACCGGCGCTCCGTAAAATGCCACTATTGCGTCCCCTATGTATTTATCTATAGTACCAAGATTTTCCATTACAATATTGCTCAATTCCGTAAGATAACGGTTAAGCAGTTTAACAAGTTGATCAGGATCAAGCTGTTCAGAAATAGAAGAAAAACCCTTAATATCGGTAAAGATTGCAGTCATTTCCCGCTTCTCACCGCCAAGATTTAATTTATCAGGATCATTAATTATCTGTGAAATAACTTCCGGCGCAAGATAACGGGAAAAAGCATTGTGCAAAAACGCTTTTTCACGGCTTGCCGTAAGGAACCTCACCGCCATAATCGAAATAAAGGTTAAAACCGAACAGGCAAGCGGAACCGCAAAGCCTATATAAATTTTACTTATTAAAAAGAACCCTGCAAAAATGCCGGTTAAAAGAGCAAGACCGGAAACACCGGTTATAATAGATATATGTGTATCAAAATGGCTTAAAAAGAAACAAAGCAACAGTGAAAAAAGAAGGGCAATAATTGCAGATACATAACGGGGAGCATCACTAATAAATTCACCGGACAAAAGCATATTAGCAACAGTAGCATATGACCCTACAAGCGGAAAATTTTCCTGAAAAGTAATAAGACCATTATCAGTCATTGATGTAGCATCCGCACCGATCACGCAAAAACTGTCTTGCAAAGCTGCCGCATTTTCCCGTATCTGCGCCATTCGGCTGAACTGGCTTCTTGAAGCATCAAATAACAAGCGCACAAAGTCCGCAACTTCCACATCATCGCCTACATCATCAAGTATCATCTGTTCATAATGACCAAAAAGAAATGCCTCTGTAGAAGCAAAGAAATTTTCTCTTGCAATAAACCAATCTTCTCCGGCCACGCCATTATTAACCAAGGCAAGGTTTTTTAATCCTTCCGCTTCTATATAATATTCTCTGGGATTCTGAGACACTGCTTCTTCTCCGCCATCCCAGTAGTAAAAAAATCCCGAATCATTCATCAGTGCAATGTTATGCGCCAGCTCAGGCTCTATTATTATATGCTGCACAAGTTCTACAAGAGACATTACATTGTAATTATAAAATATTTTTTTAGGCCATTTTAAAAGCACACTTCCGTCCTGTGCGCGAGGAATTCTAAGTCTTGCATCGTTATCATCTATTAATGTTATAGCCTTATTGTCAACTTCTACAGATGTGTAACCCAATCTTTCCTGCAATGCCGCAAGCGTCAATTGTGCGTAATATAAATCATTGTATTTTAAAAGCAAATGCACCCTGCGGCGCAGACCATCAGAATCAGGGTTAGCGTTTACAAAACCTGCACCCCTTGCCCGGCTTAACAGTTTGGATATTGCAGGAAAAACGCCAACCATTTCCGGGGTTTTGGTATCTTTTGCCGCATTTATATTTTCCAATGCAATATATTCAGCCAGATACTTGTTTGTTTCCTCATCTGTAATGCCAAGATCTTCACCTGCGGCTTCTCCCAAAATAAATTCAAAAGTGTCTTCACGTCTGATCATTGTAAGAGTAAGCCATGCTGAATTGGAAAAAGCTAAAGCTTGCGCAAAATATTCATCAACATCACGGATCAAATATGAAATAGAATCCGCAAGTTCATTCCTGATAGCTCCATGCAGGTATCTGAAATCTTCTTTGTAATTTTCCCGTTCGGCATAACTTGTGGTAGGACCTATCGCATCAATTACAAACATTGAAGCTTCATCAAGGCGGGAAAAATTTGAATCAAGGTAATAATCAAATACCTGCGCCGCATATTCAGGATCAAGGCGATACGGACTTTCATCAAGATAGCTTAAGTCAAAAGCAATTGTTTCTACTCCCAGTTCTTTAAGCAGAATAACAACATCCGCCATTACTTCCCTTCTAAAAGGGAAGCCGCCTGCAAGGTTGATGGAATCATCATCCAGAGTAAGAACAAAAACTTTTTCATTTTCAGTTAATGAGGGCAATAAGCGCAGAAATAGATCAAATAGCTTATTGTCCAGAGAAGTGAAAAACAAGGATAAGGAAAAGGCAAAAGCTGCCAGCGTTATCAGAAAGAACGGTCTGTACCGTTTTGCCTTATCCATTTGCCTTTTCTCTTATCCTTTTGTGTCATTCAGCCGAGACATCATCATCTGCTGCTGCATCACTTGCACGAGCAGAAGCTGTTGAGACCTGAGCAACATTACGGTTTATTGTACCTGTATGTGACTGGGTAACATTCCCGCCAATACGAATACCTGAACCGCTGCCAATCAGCTCTGAAACCTTTTTGCCGTTCTGTCCCGCCGGCACTGTGAAGGTTTTGTCCCCTTCTTTTAAAATCAGGGTTGCACCAATACCGGTGTGAATAACTGTATCGGCAGATAAAGTATCTCCCGTGGCAATATTCACCATTCTATTGCTTGCTTCCCTTTGGACTCTTCCGGACACACTCTGCACAGTAAAACTTTGTGCCGAAACCACCGCTGTAACCGCCAATGCGATTACCAACACCATTAGTACCTTCTTCATCTTCTACCTCCTGGTCTATCTCATACTTTGTACTCTTTCTATTCCTCTTAACGCTGCTCTGTTTTCCGGCTCTGCCTGCAATGCCTGCCTAAACCATCTTTCCGCTAATGCAAATTCCCGTTCAATCAAAGCAAGGTTACCTCTATTTGTCATGGCAGGAACAGAACCCATGCCGGCAGCGCGTTCATACGCTGTCTTGCCTTCTGCAATGCGCCCCGCTCTTACCAATAAAATACCAAGTCTGTTTTGTCCTACCGCTGTATTAACATTTGTCTGCCTGTTTATTATCGGATTTATTTCTTGCGTTATATACGCCTGCACAAATCTATTAAATTCTGCTAAAGCCTGTGCATTGTTAGTACGAGTAGGACTTCTTTCAAGTGTCGGCATTAACGCGGGAGGATAAGTAGCCCATGCATCCCGCACAATAACAAAGTCCGCTTGACTATCTTCTGCAAAAGTTCTATTCAATACATTTACCGCTTGTGTCCAACAAGCCATAAAACCGCTACCTAAAGAAGACATTGATAAAGGAAGCCAAACTTGTTCATCAACAATTAAAATCCTGCCGGTACCATTAAATAAGGTCTCCGCCGCATTCTGATCAACACCCAGACCAACCGCAACAAGAAAATCATTTTCAGTTTGAATAAATGCCGATGGAATACCAACGCCTTCCAGAGCAGAAGCAAAGAGCAAGGCAATGTCACGGTTAGAGCCGGTACGGTATAATAAAGTTTCCGCAGGGAATTGTACTTCACTGCTATTTGTATATGTTTGTCCAATACGGATGCCTGCAGCTTTTAAACCTTCCAATAACCATACTGCATACAACATATTATTATTGTGTCCTGTACGGCTGTTAGCGCGAGCAAGTTCTGATATGGATCGTGCAAAGCTCAAAGAATCCGGTGAAGTAGGAGAAATAAACGACGCAAAAGCCGCCGGGTCAACTGCTTCATCTTCTATTGTTACCATGTTTCTGCTGTGTGTTGCTATGCTTATAGCTTGCACGGTTTCTTGCTGTTTTCCCAAAAAAGTGTAGCGAATAACAAGTTCCCCTATGACTCTGCCTGAATCTGTAAAGCTTAGTATCTCAGAAGAAAAGTCCGCATGAAGAGGCATCTGCACACTCCGCCCCCTAGGAAGAACAGAAACTGATCCGCAAGGAAACTCTGAAGTTGTATAACCATCAGCCCTGAAAAATAAACGTACATTGCGTATTTCCGCACTTTCATAATTACGTAATGTTACAGAACCTATAGAATTAGATTGATACGCCTGCATAAAGGCGGGGAATACTGCACCGTATTGGTCCAATGTTGCTCTTACCCCTTCCTGCCCTGCTCTTGAGCCGGTCTGAAAAGTCAACTGCATTGTTAACCCGGCATACATTCCCGAATTGAGGACAATGTCACCATCTTCAAACTGCCGCCATCCTGCATTAGCCGAAAGAATAAATCCCGGCGTAAAGCGGAAACCAAGTTCACCGCCCCATCTCCAAAAAAGACCCAAGCCGCTTCTTTGTTCATCAACGATAGATGAATACGCACCTACTGCCCCATCAACGCGCAGAAATAACCGTGACATGGGGAAAAAATATAAACTTGCTACCCCACCCGCAGAATAATATTGAATATTTTTTTCATCATCGTTCTGCATAGGGTTTATTTGCATACCACCCTCTACGCCTAGAGTATAACCCAACCCAATCGGATTAGGCCAAACTGTAGAAAGATCAAGTTCAAGACCAACTTCACCGCCTCCACCCATACCATAACGCTCATTCCCGTCAACAGCGAGATTACCATCACCCCTTGGGATTGAAACAAAACCCTTGGGACGGAGGTGAAAGTCTGAAGCTGAGAGAAGAGAAAAGGGTAAAATGAGAAGTGTTAGAAATATAATTTTAGCTCCAAAATCACGCATTGCCTTTAAGCTCCCTTTCTTTTCCTTATTTGTTTTCCTACTATTATTATCGGTTTTCATTATTAAGACCACCTTTCTTAATATATCCCTTTTTTCTGTTTTAGTCAACTAGCCGCGGCCCTATTTTATCTATTTTCTACACTTTTTTGCCGTTTTTTTGCCGTTTTTCATCGATTTTTACTTAACGAGCATGTTCAACTATGGCTTCCACTATAGCTTCCGTGGTATATTTTGGCCTTTTTCGGGAACTTTTCGTACCAAAGGTACACAGTTCCCTCACAAGTTCTGTATTTTTAAAGTTTTGTTTTGCTTAACGATAATCTAAATTCCCTCGCGCAGAGGCGCTGAGACGCCAAGTACGCAGAGGAAGTGGCAGCTAGTCCCTGCATAAACGGCAGATTTTTGTGTTAACACACAAAAGCCAGCCGTTTGCGCAGGGAGATACTAATTACAAGCTTTGTATTGTTTCAGTTGATAGTCCGGTTCCTTGTATAATTTGTTCTATGGTTAAGCCCATATTTTTTAGGTTTCGTGCAGTTTGCTTGGAGTTTTCTTCCCTGCCTTCCTCACGAGCCTCTTCCATCATTGCTTCTAGAAAGTCTTCTGTAGTATACTCTTCCACCATCATAGATACCACCTCCGAGCCGTGCTCCCTAAGAAAATCCTTTAAGATATTATTCTCTATAC
>Ga0099364_10009490_pt1 | contig 13494 bp, 8 predicted proteins | sample TergutTh196P3_FD_73070 | JGI IMG/M metagenome (GOLD analysis project Ga0099364, IMG submission 73070) | Microcerotermes parvus P3 segment gut microbial communities from Pointe-Noire, Republic of the Congo - Th196 P3 | ecosystem: Host-associated > Arthropoda: Insects > Digestive system > Gut ...
GCGCCAGAACAGGTCGCAAAACGAACACGGCAGACAGAGCACCCAGGTGCTCAGAACAACTTTCTCCCCGGCCTGCAGGCCGGGATTTCCACAACTGCCCAGGGTAACATGCGAAAAGATCTGTTAAGAGTAACCATGGTCATTTTCTTTGGTCTGGCATGGTCTGGCCTGGCGGAGGCTGTTTACGCACAGGAGTCTGCATCAGCCGGAACCGTGATGACCGTTGAGACCGGGGAAGGCGCAGAAACGGATGCAGCTGACTTGCAGAAAGAGCAGGCGTCCCCGGAAAAAATAACAGAATCCGTGTATACACAGGCTTCCGGGGATTATGCAAAAGGCATGGCTGCTTTCAACCGGAAACACCGGAGCCGTGCGCTTGACCTCCTCACTGCCTCGGCCCGGAGTGGCTACGTGCCGGCGCAGCTGCAGCTCGGAGATATGTATGACACAGGCGAAATGGTGCTGGAAAACACGCAGACGGCTTTTGCCTGGTATAGCAAGGCAGCAGAACTCGGGAGTCCGGAAGGAGAGTACAGGACTGGCATGATGCTGCTTCGTGGAAGAGGTGTCAGGCGGGATGTGAATGCAGCTGCAGAATGGCTCAGGCGTTCTGCGCAGAAAGGGTATGCGCGTGCGCAGACCAATTACGGCTCACTTTATCTGGCTGGATGGGGAGTAGAGCAGGATTTGAGTGAGGCCGTAAACTGGTTCAGAAAGGCCGCAGAGCAGGATTATGGAGATGCCCAGTTCCTGCTGGGGGTTGCCTATGAGCATGGAGAAGGGGTCGTCCAGGACAGGAATGCAGCACTTGCCTGGTATAAAAGAGCTGCTGAAAACGAAAATGGCAAGGCAAAAGTAGCGATTTTCAGGCTGGAAGGATACCAGCGGTAAATCGCATGGCTTTGCTGGTCACGGGTCTCAGAGCAGCTTTCCCTGACGATCGTCTTCAGCAACAGGTGCCTTCAGATCGGTAACCTGCACTTTGGCGATACGCCTGTTTTCCATTTCAAGGACCTGGAAACGGAATCCCGCGTACACCAGGGTGTCTCCGACCTGTGGAACAGAGCCGGAACGCTCCAGTATCAATCCGGCCAAAGAAGCATATTCATCATCTTCGTCAACAAGACCATCCGTATTGAGTAACTGCTCGACCAGATAAATGTTGGTGGTTCCTTCCATTATCCACACGCCGGGTTTTTCCTCAACGGCGGCAGGCTGCTCGTCCTCGCTGAGAAATTCTCCTGCGATGGCTTCCAGGATGTCAATGGGCGTGACAAGCCCCTCTATGGAGCCGTACTCATCTGCCACGAGTGCCAGTTGACCACGCGACTGCTTGAAAATCTCCATTGCCTTCAGAACACCGATGGACTCGGGCATGACGATGGGATCTCTGAGGTTTCTGGAGTGTTCGAGCGGCTGACTGGTGTGGATGTCATCTATCAGATCTGATGCCCGGGCTATACCGACAATGTTGTCCAGCTGGCCCCGGCTGACAGGAAAGAAGCTGTGAGGCGTTGCGCGGATCTGGTCATGAATGGTGGCGATATCATCATCAAGATCGATCCAGGAAACTTCTGTACGCGGCGTCATGATGGAATGAATGGTGCGATCTCCCAGGGAAAGTATGCTGCTGACCATGTTGCGCTCTTCTTCACCAAAAGCGGACTGCACTTCGTTTTCTTCAGGGAATTCAGGCTCGAAATCCTTGTCCACTTTCGATCTGCTGCCCAGCAGCTGCAGGACGGCTTCGGCTGTCCTGTCTCTCAGGGGGATCTGTTCCATGCTTTTGACAACATTGCGCTGGGCAAGCTGGTTCAGGGCTTCTATCAGGATGGAGAAACTGATTGCTGCATACAGATAGCCCTTCGGGATTTTAAGTCCGATACCTTCAGCGATCAGGACCAGGCCGATCATGAGAAGAAAAGAAAGGCAAAGTACGACAACGGTCTGATGTGCGTTGACAAATGCAGTCAATGGGCGGGAAGCCAGCATCATGACAGTCATGGCAATGATGACGGCTGCGATCATGATGGGAAGCTGCTCCACCATACCGATGGCGGTAATGACCGAATCCACGGAAAAAATGGCATCAAGTACCACGATCTGGGCTATGACGATACCGAAGGTAGGGGCAACGCGCGGCTTTTTTTTCTCGGTGTACAGTTTTCCTTCAACGCGTTCATGCAACTCCCGGGTTGCCTTGAAAAGCAGGAAAAAACCCCCGACGATCAGGATGATGTCGCGCCATGAAAAAGTAATCTGCCATATGGAAAAGATGGGCTTTGTGAGTTTGATCATCCAGGACAGCGAAAACAGCATCAGTATGCGCATGACAAGCGCAAGGGAAAGGCCGAGTATGCGCGCTCTGTTTCGCTCGCGGGTGGGCAGTTTGTCTGCGAGGATGGCAATAAAAACAAGATTGTCTATGCCAAGAATGACTTCAATGGCGACCAGAGCCAGAAACCCGACCCAGGTCGCTGGTTCAAGCAGCCATTCCATGCCGGATTCCTCTGAAGGTTAAAGGATGCAGACGGGCGTCTGGCGCACGATCCGTCGCTGGAGTGTGTGCCAGAAAAGGTGGGTTGTATGTTGTGATGTCAGTCTGAGCTATTGCTCGTCCCATTGCCGAGAATGTATCGTTGTGATTAACAGGTCCACTTAAAACACGGTTGCACTTTCCATCTGCCGGAAATCGGCTTTAAAGTGTGATTGAATCATAAGCATAACCTGGGAGGCGAGCGCAAATCAAGCCTTTTCCGGATATTTTGACTGCTTCCACAGCCTGTCTGATGGATTTCAGGTGCAAAGACTCCTCGCCAAATGCCGGTTGTCCGGAACTGGCCTGCAGGAATTGTCCGCCTGTCAGGGCCCTAAAGCTCCAGCAGCTTCATCTCCCGGATAAGACCATCATCAACCCGCACATACATATGCCCTGAATGCTCCGACACATCGCCTGACAGGGACAGATGAAAAGAGGTGCTGATCTTGCCGGCTTTTTCAGTAACGGATGCAAGCAGGGTGTGAAGCACGATGGAGTCTGCAAGCTCTGCTTTGACTGGTGACAGTTCCCGTCCGGCTCCATCCTTTTCGTTTTCATGAAACCAGTCGGCAACAAGACCGGCCAGGGTAGTAAACCCGGTTTTATCGAACTTGCCCAGCTGACTGTTGACTTCGGCGATAAAGTGCGTCAGATCAGGGATTGCTGCATGGCGCTTTCTGCTTTCAAGCGCTGCTGTTCCTACCCTGTCAATGGCATCCGACAAAATACTGACAGCACGTGTAGCACAGTCAAGGCGGGTCTGCCAGTCAATGAACGGGGTTTCCCAGACGAGCCTGCAAAGCACCAGTTCACGTTCAATTTTGCCCAGCGCTTCAACAGAGTTTTTTTCAAGCGTCATGATCTGGGCCAGCTCTTCCAGTACGTGCAACAGGGCCTCCCGCTCGGATTCAGAAGGCAGCTCGGTCATTCTGCGGGCAACATTTCTGTGGTCGTTGTGGATCGCACCCAGGGCTTCAACAAGGTGACGCGCTGCAAGCCGGAAGTCGGCATTGAAGTTCTGGGGGGCAGAGTCAGATTCTTCAATCAGTTCTTTGACATGCTCCTCAAGCTTGAGCACACTCAGGAAAAAATCGGATTCTTCGTATTTGAATTCGTCCGGAATGTGGGTGTTCTCCAGGATTTGCAGAAGAGAAAGAAAAACGGAGACTTTCTGCTCTGCCTTCCGGGAGGGGGACAGGCTCTCGTCCTCGATAATGGTCCGGAAGGTATTCAGCAGACTGATGAACTCCGGATGATTGTAGTATTTTTCAATTCTGCTGTTCAGACTCCCATCGACAAGGTAGGGCCGGTTTTCTTCAAATTCCTGCAAAAAAGCAAAAGCAGCCGACAGCGTGCTGGCCGCATTTTCATACCAGGTAACGGTATTCTGACCTGTTTTTATGTAGGGCAGGAAAGGGTTGGTGCGCTCGGGAGCGCCTTCCGGGACGATTTCAACACGAAGGCGGACCGGCTGTCCGGCTATTGTCACCTCGGGCCTGTTTTCATCGTGGTATCCAAAAAAGACATAGGAGCCATCATCCCAGACCTGTTCATACAGACCGATATCCACGGGGCTTCCATGGACGGTGTAAGTGGCAGCTGTGTAGTCGATATCTTGTAGTCGTTGCATAGATTTCCCGGAAATGTTGACGATCGATATTGCAGGAAAAAACCCCGATCGGGCCAAAACCATACATTAGCACGCCTGAGAAGAAAAAGGTAGTCCAGGTCCCGGGCAATGTTCCGGATTATGCAGAACCGGATTATGCAGAACACGGAAGTGTTTTTTCGTGTTCTTCGAATTTTTGTGGCATCATGTACCTTTTGAACACAAAATTTTCTGCTCGGGAACAACTGATGGTAACGAAAAGAATCAGCCTGGTATGGGCAAAGAAGGCATGGTCCCGTTTTGTACTGATGATGGTGATGCTTGCAGTAAGCATGGTCAGCCTGACAGCAACGGCTTTGCCCACAGATGATCGTGCAAAGAGGCAGGCGTCAGACAGACAGATGCATTCGGAGACAACAGACACACCTCTCGCAATGCATGACAGGGCGTTGAAATATTACAGGGAAAACGCTTATGAAAATGCGCTGCCGCTCTACAGGCAGGCAGCGGAGAAAGGGCACGCTCAATCCATGATCATGACCGGTTTCATGTACGAACACGGGCAAGGTACACAACGCGATTACACTGCTGCCATGCAATGGTACAAAAGAGCGGCAGAACTGGGCTTTGCCAGTGCACAGCTGGCCGTTGGCGATCTGTACCGCCTGGGGCGCGGGGTGGATCGGGACGATGCCGAGGCTGCGCAATGGTACAGCCGGGCGTCAGAGTTGCGCCTGCCCGAAGCATTGTGCCGCCTGGGATATATGACGGTACGTGGTCAGGGGGTAAAAAGGGATGCGGGAAAGGCCCGGGCACTCCTTGAACAGGGAGCCAGCCAGAATAATGCCTGTTCACAGCACTATCTGGCCTTCATGTACATGAACGGTTTAATCGGCCTCGTTCCGGACACAAAGCGCGCGCTTGAACTGGACAGACAGGCCGCAGGTGGCGGAAATGCAGAGGCGCAGTACAACATGGGCAAGGCCCATGAACTTGGATGGGTGGAGCTTGCAACAGAGCAGGATGCGCTGAACTGGTATATGCACAGTGCTTCCAACGGGTATCCCATGGCAATGGAGCGCCTTGCTGTGATCTTTGAAAGCGGACAGTTAAAGCAGGATGTCAGTGAAGAAAAAGCACGCATGTGGCACGAAAGAGCTGCAGCTGCCTGGAAGGACTGGCCAGAGTCGCGACCTGCTGCAATAGACAGAATCCGCTTTATGCCACAAAAATAGGCGTATGATGCCTGGAAAAAAAGCAGGTCCTGCAACGCTGATCAAAAGCTGACCAGAGAGCACACATTCTTTGATCACGGAAATCGCCGGATGTTCCCTGGCTTTGGCTATGGGAATATCCGGCGATGTCTGTTTCCGGTCTTTCCACCACTACACGGTCACAGGTATTCCGCCTGACGAACCACCCCCTTTCGGTGATGGCATCCGTTTCCCCGGAGATGGCGAGTCTGATCCCTTGAACTGACGCGGTTTTACCCCTTTTATCCAACGATTGCCCAATGGTGATCAATGATAAGCTTGTATTGTATTCAAGCACTTTTCCTGCAGCAATTGCTGCGTTCTTGAAAGTTTAGGGGGGAGTTATGTTGCACGAGATCTTGCCACTTTTGTTGTCTACCATTTCGTTTGTTCCTATTGGAGTTGCAGTCATTTATTTCTCCGAATATCCGGAAGCTGCCGAGCCGGAGCCTGTCCATTAATGCGTTCAGCACTCGCCTTTGCTGCTATGGCTGAGTGAAAAGACGGGGTGAAATCTTGTATCACCCTGGATGAGCAGGTAAATGGAAATGTCGCAATTACTGGAGGATCTGGATGGAAATACGGACAATTGGCAACATGCAGGCGCAAATGAACACGAAAGGAGGAGAGCCTTCTGTACCACAAAAGGCTGTTCAGACCGGAGGACATGCCCGGAATCTCACTCCGACATCACCTGAAATCCAGCAAATCAATGCAGTGCGTCAGGCGATGGCAGGTATTGACGAGATCAATGAGGCTGTAAAGCGTATAGGCGACTCGCTCGCAGGTGTCCAGTCTGATTTGCAGTTTGAGGTGGACACCGAGGCCGGTGATGTAATAGTAAAGATAATAAACCGCCAGACGCAGGAAGTAATCAAGCAGATTCCGTCCCAAACCGCGATTGACCTGGCAAAGTCCATGAGCAATCTTTCAGGAAGACTGGTCAATGCCAAGGCCTGATGGCTCCGGACGTGACTGGCGCATGCACCTGTACCGGTTTTTCCTGAGACTGAAAATGTCACCGTTCCCGCTTTTTGCAAACGGGGTTACCGCCGGCTGAATTCGCAGCCACACCAGTTCTGGTTATAGAAGGCGTTCTCCAGAAGTAATGCACGACGCCGCTCCTCCAGCCCCCCCTTACGCCAGTTTTTCTCGAAAAAAACAACCTCTCCCGTCTGCTGCGCAGACCAGTGCCCCGCTGCGGCTATCTGCTCCAGACTTTTCCAGCGGGATGCAGCCAGGCTGGTGGCAAAACGTCTGAACCCCTTTTCCTTTGCAAGCTGCGCAACCCGCAACAGACGCAGTCTGAAGCACAAAAGACAGCGCGAGCCACGCTCCGGCTGATCTTCATGACCCGCAACAGAAGACAGCCACGCATCATGATCGTATTCACCAGCAATGATGTCGATGCCAAGACTGGCCGCATAACGCATGCACTCCTGTTTGCGGAGAAGGTATTCTTCTTCCGGAAAAATGTTGGGATTGAAGTAAAAAAGAACAGGCTTCTCCCCGGTAGAGGAAAGCTTTTCGATGATGGCAGCAGAGCAGGGTGCGCAACAGATATGCAATAAAAGCATGGTCAGAAAGAGCAGCAGGGACGAAGCCGTACAAAACGCAGGTCAACACGAAAACAACAGGCAGGACTGGCTGAAACCGGGCAGAGACTGCGGGCAGTTTTTTGGCAGAAATTTCAGTATGTTAAAAGAATTGAAACGTGCTCTGCACGAAACTGAAAAACGTATTATAATAGCATTACGGATTTATTAAAACAAGACTTTTTTGAAATTTTTTTGCAGGGGTCGTTTGCACAATACAAAATTATGGGATAGAATTATTTAATCCTTCGTAGTGTTTATGAAAAACATAGTTGCGCACAAGCAGTCGTTACACAATGTTTTGCACCTGTATCAATACCCTGAGCAGGTCTTCGTAGAACACGCAAACACAAACTGCAGGTAGTAATTTTAAAATGTGGTGTTTTTGAAAGAGCCCTCGGAGTTGAGCAGCGGCACACATTCGATACCATGATCGAAGTCATCAACACCCACGCAAAATTAATTGTGTTCATTTTTGAAAACAGTGTCGTGCATATATCAGTCATGACATGCTGCCCTGGAACGGGGTGAAGTTTTTCAGAAGACACTCAGCAATAGGTGAATGAAATGAGAGATCCACGTTTGGCAGATTCAACTGCAACTTCTATCGGGCTGGACCCGTGGCGCGGCTTTGAGGGCCAGGAATGGCGTACTTCCGTAGCCGTACGCGATTTTATCGCGATCAACCGTACCGAATATACAGGCAATGAAGACTTTCTCGCCGGGCCGACCGAGCGCACCCGCAAGGTATGGTCCGTTGTTCAGGACCTGCAAAGACAGGAGCGTGAGCGCGGCGGTGTGCTTGATGTCTGTTCCAACTTCGGCTCCTGCATCAATACGCACGAGCCTGGTTATATTGACAAGGAAAACGAAATCGTCGTAGGAGTACAGACGGATGCACCGCTCAAGCGTGGTGTCTATCCGTACGGTGGTCTGCGCATGATTGAAGTGAGCCTGCAGGAATACGGTTTCCCCCCAATGGCACCCGAACTGCACGATGTCTTTACGCGCTATCGCAAGACGCACAATCAGGGTGTATTTGACGTGTACGACCCGCAGATACTGGCCTGCCGTCGCTCCGGTGTGATTACCGGACTGCCGGATGCCTATGGTCGCGGTCGTATTATCGGTGACTATCGTCGCCTGGCACTTTATGGCGTTGACTTTCTGATCGCAGACAAAAGACGCGAAAAAGCGGAAAGCGATGGTACTGCGTTTACAGAAGACGTCATTCGCATTCGCGAAGAGCTCTCCGAGCAGATTCATGCGCTCGAAGAACTGAAGATCATGGCGCAAACCTACGGCTTTGACATATCCGGGCCGGCGACCACCGCGCTTGAAGCTGCGCAGTGGCTGTATTTCGCATTCCTCGGCTCGGCCAAGGAAGCCAACGGTGCAGCTACGGGTATCGGTCGTATCAGTACCTTCCTCGACATCTATATCCAGCGGGATCTCGAAGAAGGACGTATTACCGAGGATGAGGCGCAGGAAATTATTGACCAGCTCGTCATCAAGTGCCGTATCCTGCGTTATCTGCGCACAAAGGACTTTGATGCACTCTTTAGCGGTGATCCGACCTGGGTAACCATCGCCTTTGCCGGCATGTGTACGGATGGACGTTCCATGGTAACCAAAACGGACTTCCGGCTGTTGCACACACTGGACAACCTGGGAACATCGCCTGAGCCGAACCTGACCATCCTGTGGTCGGAAAAACTGCCGGAAGGCTTCAAGAAGTATTCGGCAAAAATGTCGGTCAAGACTTCCGCCATCCAGTTCGAGAATGACGACATCCTGGTCGAAGCCTGGGGTGATGACTGCTGTATCGGTTGCTGCGTATCGCCACAGGCGTCCGGCAAGCAGATGCAATACTTCGGCGCTCGCGCCAATCTCGCCAAGGTTCTGCTCTACGCGATCAACGGCGGTGTTGACGAACTGAGTGGTGAAACGGTTGCACAGGGCTTTGAGCCCATCACCAGCGAATACCTGGATTACGAAGAGGTGATGGAAAAGTTCGAAAAAATCGAAACATGGTTGTGCGAGACCTATGTCCGTGCGCTGAATGCCATTCATTACATGCACGACAAGTATGCGTACGAGCGTTTGATGATGGCGCTTCATGACCGTGACATTGTCCGCACCATGGCGTTCGGTCTGGCAGGTGTATCCATTGTTGCGGACAGTCTCGCTGCGATCAAGTATGCAAAAGTCAAGGTAATCCGCGATGACAGAGGTCTTGCTGTCGACTTTGAAGTTGAAGGGGATTTCCCTGTTTTCGGTAACAACGATGACAGGGTTGACCAGATAGCAGTTGAGCTGTCCAAGGACTTCATGGACAAGTTGCGAGCCCAGCCCATGTATCGCGGGTCCATACCGACCCAGTCGATCCTGACCATTACAAGTAACGTTGTATACGGAAACAAGACGGGTAATACGCCTTGTGGCCGCAAGAAGGGTGAACCCTTCCCGCCGGGAGCGAATCCCTGCAGCGGTCGTGATACCAAAGGCTTTATTGCCGCTGGTGCATCGCTTGCCAAATTGCCGTATGCCCACAATGAGGACGGCATCTCCTGGACGGCAAACCTGACAGAGCAGGCACTGGGCAAGACTCTGGCAGAGCAGGCGGCAAACCTCTCCAACTGCCTGGATGGATTCTGTGCGGCTGGCGGATATCATATCAACGTCAATGTTCTTGATCGCGATACCCTGATTGATGCCATGGAGAACCCGGCAAACTATCCGGAACTTACCATCCGCGTAAGCGGGTATGCTGTCAACTTTACGCGTTTGACACGCGAGCAGCAGCTCGATGTCATAGGCCGTACATTCCATAAGGTTGCGTGACAGTAATTTGTGAAAAGACCCTCCCGCCACAAGCGGGAGGGAATTCGCAGGGCGGCTATGTTCACTCGAATGAACCGAGTGCGGCGGTTGACGGCCCGGGCATGCGCTATGCACTGTTCGTGTCCGGTTGTCAGATGCGCTGTCTGTACTGCCACAACCCGGATACCTGGGTCCGCAAAAAGGGGACATGGCAGACAGTTGATGAAGTCATTGACGAAATAAAAAAATACTCCCACTTTCTCAAATACGGCGGAGGCATAACCATCAGTGGTGGAGAGCCGCTGGTCCAGGCCGACTTCGTTCACGAAATCTTTCGCAGATGCAAACAGGAACTGAAGCTGCACACTGCGATAGATACCAACGGGCTGCTCGCCAGAAAACTCCCGGATACCTGGTTCGACGTAGTCGATCTGGTGTTGCTCGACATAAAACATATCGATCCACAAAAGCACGTCAAACTGACAAGAGCGCCTTTGCAGCCTGTTCTGGATTTTGCAAAACGGCTCGAGAGCATGGGCAAGCCAATGTGGGTGCGCTATGTACTTGTGCCCGGCCATACGGATGACGTGGTAGATGTGGAAAATATGGCTGCTTACGTATCAACACTCCGGAATGTCGAGCGTGTTGAAATTCTCCCGTTTCACAAGATGGGAGAATTCAAGTGGAAGGAAATGGGCAAGCAGTACGAGCTGGCTGAAACGCCCATTCCTGACCAGGAAACGGTCGCACGTGTCGTGCGCCAGTTTGAGGCGCACGGCCTGCAGGTCGTCGTCTAGTTCTTTTACTCCTTCAGGGACAGGGTACAGACAAGCTGGCTTTTGGCCTTCTGACGCCAGAACTGAAGCAGGTGATCCGTATAGCCTGAAGGCTGCTTCAGTGCTTCAAAAATCAGATCGGTGGCCGCTAGGTAACCCATTGAGGACGTGAAGTTCTCACTCATGTTCTGATAGCCTTCGGTATGGGCATTCTGCCCGTCAACGACTTTTGCCATACGCATCAGCGTTTCAGTAACCTGCTCTTTTGTAATGACTTCATGACGGATCCAGTTGGCAATATGCTGGGTTGAAATGCGCAGTGTTGCACGATCTTCCATCAGGGCGACATCATTGATGTCGGGTACTTTCGAGCAGCCGACTCCCAGGCTGACCCAGCGCACGACATATCCGAGCAGGGTCTGGACATTATTGTCGAGTTCTTCCTGTATTTCTTCAGCGCTCCACTGCGGATTGACAGCAACGGGTACTGCAAGCAGGTTGTCCAGGAGTACTTCACGCAGATATGCATTCATTTTCTCATGGACATTTTCCAGCTCGTCCTGAACTTTTTCGATATCGACCGTGTGGTAATGCAGGGCATGCAGAGTTGCCGCTGTTGGCGAGGGAACCCATGCCGTATTGGCACCTGCTTTCAGGTGGTTTATTTTTTGCACCATCATCTCGGCCATATTGTCCGGCATGGCCCACATGCCCTTGCCGATCTGGGCAACTCCTTTCATGCCACATTCCAGGCCAACCTGGACATTATTGATTTCATAGGCTTTGAGCCATTTTGCCTGACGCATTTCAGTCTTGCGAAGCATGGGGCCGGCTTCCATTGAAGTGTGGATTTCATCGCCCGTGCGATCCAGAAAGCCGGTGTTGATAAAAGTCAGACGATGGCGCACTGCTTCTATACAGGCTTTCAGGTTGACGCTGGTGCGTCTTTCTTCGTCCATAATTCCAAGCTTGATGGTGTTTTTTTCGGGCAGCCCCAGCAGTTGCTCTACCCGTGTATACAGTTTTTCCACAAAAATGACCTCTTCGGGTCCGTGTAACTTGGGGATAACGACGTAGATGGAGCCGTTACGGGTATTCTGTCGCGGGATCTGATCGTGCAGGGCAATCAGGGTATTGATTACCGCTTCCATAATGCCGATGTGCACTTCTTCGCCATTTCTGTCGAGAATGGCAGGGTTTGTCAGCAAAAGCCCGGAGTTCCGGATGAACATCAGGCTTGTTGCCGGCAGAATCAGTCTGCCTCCGCCGACTGATTTGTATGTGCGGTCTTCGTTCATTTTGCGGATGAAAGTTTTTCCACCCTTTATGACGGGTTCTGCCAGGTCGCGCTTCATCAGGCCGAGCCAGTTGCGGTACGCACCTATGGCGTCCTGGGCATCCACAACAGCGACGGAGTCCTCACAGTCCATGATGACGGTCGTGGCCGATTCTATGATGATGTCGCGTTTGCCTGCGGGATCCTGGGCACTGACCGGATCATTCCGGTCAAAAAGGATTTCGAAGTGCAGGCGGTTGTGACAGAAAAGAAGGGATTCCGGTGCGTCCGAGTCTCCGGTAAAGCCAACGAGTGCTTCCGGATTCCGGATGGTGGTGGCAGATCCGTCCTGCATGCACACGACAAGTACGCCGCGTGAGAGGCGGTATTCAACGGCTTGCCGGTGTGAACCTTTTTCAAGCTGGATGACCTGGTCAAGAAAGTCACTTGCATAGGCAATGACTTTGTCTCCGCGAGCGGGATTATAGCTGCTGCTGCGCGTTGCCCCGTCCTCTTCGGGGATAACATCACTGCCGTACAGGGCGTCATAGAGGCTTCCCCAGCGTGCATTGGCGGCATTTATGACGTATCTTGCCTTGGTCAGCGGGACAACAAGCTGGGGTCCGCCCTGCCAGGTCACTTCATAATCCATGTTCAGTGGTGCGATCCGCACACTGTCAGGTACCGGAAGCAGATAGCCGATTTCCGTCAGAAATGCTTTGTAGGCAGCAGTATCCGTGACAGGGCCGGGACTGGCGCGATGCCAGTTGTCGATCAGGTTTTGCAGCCGCGCTCTTTCCTCAAGCAGTTTTCTGATTTCAGGTGTCAGATCATGGACAATCCGGTCAAAGCCCTTCCAGAACCGGTCACTGTCAATGCCGGTGCCGGGCAATGCTTCGTTTTCGATAAAGGCATATAAAGCGGGGTCTACCTGAAGACCATGGCAGTCAATACGTTCGTTCATGGAAATTCCTAATATTTTCGGTCAACAAAGATTTTTGATACGTGAAAGCAGTTGTGGCGGGCATCTCAACCGGGGGGACGCTTTTTTTTAAATCCGGTATGGCGGATCTGGCGGCGGCGGATGGGATGTCATTGGCTGTCAGTAAAACTGATATATTACATTAAAGCGCAAAATATTGCAGAGCAGTATCAGAATTTCAGGAACGGATTCCCCCGATGTTCAATGCAGGATGGATCACTGGCGTGGTGACGTGGGGGAATATTCCGTGTTTCCTGCACCCTTGTCAGTTGCCTTGGTAATTTTTGAGGCATCTTTGGCTTTGATAGTTACTTAAATCTGTATAAAACGTAGCCAACTTGTATAAAATGACTACAGCTAAATGCAAACTTAGAGTTTGGCAATGGGGCTATATCAAGCATTTCCTGTGGTTACCTGGTACCGTACGCGCCCGGCATCAGGCAGTTTTCTCCACAAAAATCACTTTCTCCCATGCTAATCAAATGCTGTAGAGAGGCTCGTAGCACGTTGCCGCACCGCATTATCCCGATCCCTAACCGGGCTGTCCGAGAACTCTCGTGTATTTCCTGATCCAACATTCTTTCGCTTATCGGGTAGAGCAACACAACCTTGTGCATAAGGGCCTGACATGAACCTGTCCA
>Ga0099364_10009491_pt1 | contig 13494 bp, 19 predicted proteins | sample TergutTh196P3_FD_73070 | JGI IMG/M metagenome (GOLD analysis project Ga0099364, IMG submission 73070) | Microcerotermes parvus P3 segment gut microbial communities from Pointe-Noire, Republic of the Congo - Th196 P3 | ecosystem: Host-associated > Arthropoda: Insects > Digestive system > Gut ...
AAATTTGAAAAATGACCTTGAAAAAATAACTCAAAAACAAGTTGATATAATGTTAAAAAAATACGCAAATCCAATTATTTTATACCATGCCCAAAAGGACATGAAATATGTTGCCCAATGAAAAAAATGACTTATTTGATAAAATATTTTCATGAAAGTAAAAGACCATTACAATAAAGACTGCGCAAAACTATTATCGGAAAAAATAAAGCCATCAGCTCCGGAATTTAATGATAAAGACTTTGTGAATTATATTGATAAAACGTACCGGACAAAGAATTTTCCGACAGAATGGACGTTTTCGCCACAGCCTTTGAATTATAAATAATAAACTTGAACTAATAAATGTCTAAAAAACCTATTAAGCTCTTGACAAAATATTCAAAAAGGATAGATTTATAAATATAAAAATTTGGAGGAGTGATTATGCCAGCGATTAGGGATAGTGCTGATTTAATTAATAATTTCAATGAGATTAGGGAATTTTGTCAAAATTACAGAGAACCAATATTCTTAACAAATAACGGTCAAGGAGAATTGGCTGTAATGAGCATTGAAGTATATGAAGAATTAATTGGTAGAATAGAACTTTACCATGCTTTGCAAATGGGATTAGAGCAAATAAATAACGGAGAGGTAATTGAAGAAAAAGAAATGGTGGAAATATTGAATAATTATATTAGGTAGTAAATGTGTATAGATTAAGATTTTCAAAATTATTTATAAAGGATGTAGATGCAAGTTATAATTATATAAAAGATACGTTAAAAGCTCCAATGGCTGCCAATAATTTAATCAAAGAAATATTGGAAAAACTAAATAACATTAAAGAAAATCCAAATATTCGGCCATTGGTTCAAGATGAATATCTTGCTTCTTTAGGTTATAGATTAATAAGTGTAAAAAATTATATTATATTTTATACTATTGGTAATGATAATAAACATATAAAAGTAATTAGGTTTCTATATAATAGAAGAAATTGGATGTATATATTAAAAGAAAAATCAATAGAAGAAATTATGTAATATAATTAATCTACAAGAGTAAACCATGATAAAAAAATTAGCACACTCGCTTGGGCGAAACGATGAAGAACCTAATATAGAATTGGCAAAAGAATTAGCCAAAGCTAAAAATAAAAAAGACATAAAATGAATAGATTGAATTATTTCTTATTATTTCTTGTTTTATTTATTATTTTTAGCGGATGTAAAAGTCTAACAACTATAACAATTGGAAAAAATTTAATTACTCGGTTTGAGATAAATGAAATTTATGGAGATGAAGATTATATAGAAATATCCGGTTTGATTGGCGCAAGTTCTTATAATTACAAAAAAATAGATATTATTAAAGAAAATCAAACAATGAAAATTTTAATGCATGGAGAATTTTCAGCATTAAATAAAAATGGAAGCGGCAATTTTAATATTGTTATACCGGTTGAAAAAAATATCAACAAAATATTTTGGAGCAATAATGACGAATTAATATGGGAAAGGAAATCAATTGAAATATTAATGATGCGAGAGGAATTATTAAAATTACCGAAATATTCAAATTATAATGATGTAATACAAAAATTTGGAGAACCTGATGATGTAACAGGAAGCGGTTTTTTAATAATTCAATACACGTTAAACAATAACAGAAAAGCCATATTGAATTTTTCGGACGGTAAAAACGGGCTAATGCAATTGATTGAATTATATGGGAGATGGGATGGAGTTGGCAATCAAAATAGAGTATTCGATTTTGAATAACGAATCGTCTCAAGCGATTGAGATGTTGCGCGAAATTACATAAAAAAATATATGGAAGAATTATGAATACAACAAAAGCCTTAATAATTTGCGTATACTCGTTTTTAATTATTTTATTTTGCGAAATAGGTTTCGTGATTGGAAGTCTAACTACTGATAAATTTGATATATTAATATATAAAATAATTCCAATAATATTCTTGATATGGTTAATAATTTTTATATGCTTCTCTGTGTTAAATATTTTATATACAAAAAAATTATACAAACAAAACAAATTATTTGAGTTAAGAAAAAATGTCAAATATATAAAACTATATTTAATACCGTATTGGATAATTAACTTTGCTGTCAGCGTATTTGTATTGCTGCTGATTATGGCCGCAACTAAAGGGTTTGGAATTTTATTATTTCCTGTTTTTATATTTTTTGCTTATATATTATTATTAATAACATCAAGCGTCAGCATTACATATATAGTATTGCTAAATAAAAACAAACATTTAAAGCATTATTATGTCCATATAATTCTCCAGTTGTGTTTTGTGCTTGATATTATAGGTGCGATATATTTATTAAAGAAAATAAATATTGAAATATAATTTTTAAAATAATACAAAGAAAAGGAAAGCACGCATGGATTATAGTGTGATTCAACCAATCGGTGAATTGAGGGCACAAGCAAGGCGGCAATTAAAAGGTGTCTGGGGGAAAATGGCTTTCGCTTTTTTTATTTTGTTCTTAATTAGTTTGCCATACATTATTTCTTCATCTTTAGATGGGCTCCATAAGGATATGTCATCTACAATAATTATAGATTCAGAAAACGAAAAGATACTATTGAGGTTCAATTTACTCTATAAGGAAATGCCTGAAATAATTATATATGCCAATGAAAACCCTGAACTTTTTAATATGCTTCAAGAGGTAACACCTAAAATACCTTCATTTCCGAAAATCACCTGGCTATTGTTTATAATTGGATGTTTAATAAACGGACCTATTTTTTTAGGTCTTTGTGGCTATTTTTTAAAAAGAGTTCGTGGTCAGGAATTTACTACCTTAAATATTTTTGATGGGTTTAAAAAATTTTTCCTAAGTTTCCAATTAGGGTTTTATACTGTACTTTTTATTTTTTTGTGGGGTTTGCTGTTTGTAATTCCCGGCTTAATAAAAATTTTTAGCTATTCAATGGCATTTTTTATTATGTATGATAATCCTGAAATAAAGCCGCTTGAAGCATTAAAGAAAAGTAAAATTATGATGAAAGGGTATAAATGGAAATTTTTTGTACTTACATTAACTTTCATAGGCTGGATTCTTCTTGGCTTGCTGACCTTGGGTATAGGTAATTTTTGGCTATATCCTTATATACAACTTTCAATAGCAAACTTTTATGAGAATTTAAAAATAGCTCAGGAAAGTAGTTTATAGAATTATATAAAAGAAAAATTCAAATTTATCATCAGGGAATAGTGAAATTCCCGGCGTAACGAACGGCGAAATAAAAGGATTTGCAGTTCTTTTATGCAAATGACCGGACACCTTATGTTCTGGCTGTTTACGACGTTTTAGGTGGGTAATAGGGCAATGCGTAGCATTGACCCCAAGTGATGTGACTACCACAAAAAAAAACACAAAATTACAAAAAAATTTTTATGAAACCGCCCGCTCACTCGTATATATTATATACACTACGAGGAGTAAAAAATGAAACAGACAAAAATCTTCTTCAAGGAAACCGACGACATTATTGATATTTGTTACGATAATGTTTTCAAAGCAGTATTTACTCGCGGCACTCCAACATCGCAGGGAGCGCTTTCAAAACTTATCTCCGCTCTTATTGGCAGAGAAATTACGGTAATCACCATAAATGCCAATGAACCGCCGACTGACAATATTCGAGATCGTCAAATCAGTTTCGATATAAACTGTAAAGTCGGGGACGACGAGCTTATAAATGTCGAAATGAGTCTCAATCCCAACCCCTTTGAACCGATTCGTTTGGAGTTTCATGCAGCTAAACTTTTTACCGGTCAGGACATAAAAGGAACAGACAAAGATTATGATGACTTAAAGCAGGCATATCAAATAGCAATATTGGCTAAAAAGCGGTTCTTTCAAGATGAGGAATTTTTCCATAGTTTTGAATACTATGATCCGGTTCGCGGAGTATCTTTAAATGGCCGAAGCCGTATAATTACTTTTGAGCTTTCTAAACTGAGAAAAATAGTAGAGAAATCTATAGATGAAATGAGTTCTCGGGAACGTTGGGCGATATATTTAAAGTACTTGACAGATAAAAGCAAACGTAGGGAAATAAATAAAATAATAGAACTTGAGGAGGGGATAGCTATGGCAAGCGAGGTATTAATAAACATCAGCAAAGACGAGAAAGAACGTTTCCGTCTTATGAGTGAATACAAATATGAACTTGATACCCAGAGTAGGCTGGTTGCTGCAAAACGTGAAGGTCTACAGCAAGGCCTACAGCAAGGTAGGCAAGAAGGCAGACAAGAAGGAATACAGAAAGGCGAACAAAAAATAATCGATTTGCTTAAAAGCGGTAAATCACCTGAGGATATTTTAAAGGATTACGAGAGGAATTCTTGACCGATTGAACAATCCATCTATCGGGCGGCAAATTGCCCGTCTTTGATTAATTGATAGAAGAAGATGATTTTTTTGCCGACGGGCGGGGTGGCCCCTCCTTGGAAGAAATCAAGTTTCTAATTACGCAAACTCTCAATATCTACAATCGGCAGGGCATATTCTTCTTTTTAATTGACAAATAAATCCTTATTGCCTCTATTATTCACCAGAGGTGGCAATATGAAAAAATCACAGGTATATTTCACAGACTTCAAAGCAACATTTGACGAAAATCTTCCTCAAAAATTAGAACGTCTTATTTTATCGGCCGGTTTTGAAAAAATCAATTTTAAAAACAAATTCGTTGCAATAAAGATTCATTTCGGAGAACCCGGAAATCTCGCTTACCTGCGTCCCAATTACGCAAGGGTACTCGTAGAACTCATCAAAAAAAAAGGCGGCAGGCCTTTTCTTACGGATTGTGCGACCCTCTATGTCGGCAGGCGCAAAAACGCGCTTGAGCATCTTGAATCGGCATACGAAAACGGTTTTACGCCCTTCAGCACCGGGTGCCATGTCATCATAGGAGACGGCCTCAAGGGAACCGACGAAACGCTCATTCCGGTAGACGGCTCTTTTGTAAAAGAGGCGCGCATAGGCCGCGCCCTGTCCGATGCCGACATAATTATTTCCCTGAGCCATTTCAAAGTTCACGAACTTACCGGAATAGGCGGCGCGCTCAAAAACATAGGCATGGGCAGCGCCTCAAGAGCCGGCAAAATGGATATGCACGCGGCCGGCAAACCCTCTGTTGATTCTTCGCTCTGTACGGCCTGCGGCGCCTGCGTCAAAAACTGCGCACATGAAGGCATCGCATTAAAATCAGGAAAAGCGCAAATCGACAACCACAAATGTGTTGCCTGCGGACGCTGCATAGGCATATGCTCCGAAGATGCTCTGAGCGCCCCATTTGATGCAGCCAATGAAATACTCAACCGTAAAATAGCCGAATACACCGCAGCAGTCATCGGGGATAAGCCCCATTTTCACGTTACGCTAATATGCGATGTCTCGCCATTCTGCGACTGCCACTCCGAAAACGACAGAGCCATAGTTGCAGATGTGGGCATGCTCGCATCGTTTGATCCGGTTGCCCTTGATGCAGCCTGCGCCGATCTTGTAAACGAGCAGCCGCCGCTGCCCAACAGCCTTCTTGCCGAATTGGCGCTGACCGGAGATCATTTTACGACATTACATCCTAATACAGATTGGAAAACCTGTATAGACCAGGCAGAAAAAATGGGCCTGGGCAGCGGGAAGTACGAGCTTATTACTATATAGCGGTCACGTCATTGCAAATGGATTGCTTCGGGCTTACGCCTCTCGCAAAGACAGGCTTGGTCAATGTCATTGCGAGCCTGAAAGGCGCGGCAATCCAGAAAATGTCACATTATGTTACTGTCTCCGTGAGGCAAACAAATGGATTGCTTCGGGCTTGCGCCTCTCGCAAAGACAGGCGGCGGATACGGGCGAACGCAGTTCGCCCCAACGGGGTTCGCCCCGACGGGTTCGTTCCGATGGGTTCGTTCCGATGGGGTTCGTTCCAACGGGCTCGTTCCGGCTAATTTATGGGGCAATTTTTCCGGTACAAAAAATGCTAAAGTTTTATTATTCAAAGCCGATGAATATAGTATCATTTTACACTAACTTCCCGCCCCAGATGAAAATTCTGAGGCTTTTTTTTGCCTATTTTTTTCTTGACTGTACAAGCCACAACAATATCATATGAAAATGAGGTAGTATGTGAGGTAATATGATAGATACGAAACTCCTTGAATCCATAGCCTGTCCCGTATGCAAAGGCGATGTGGAATATGACACAAGAAGCGAAAAACTGACATGCGTCGATTGCGGCAGGCGCTATCCCGTGGCGGATGGAATCCCAATAATGCACATCGATGCCGCTGAAACCTCATAAACTCATTGACAAATAACCGCTAAAAACGTTATAGGTTAGATATGATGACTTTTTTGACAATTTCAGGTGTATAATGTTTAGTTCAAAGTCCCCAATAGTAAAATTTGCCGGGTATTTCCTTATTGGTATTTTTTTGCTTGTTATAATAATATCTTTCGGCATGCCCGATGTATGCGGCTCCTTCGATATGTCGCCGACGGCCATAGCAGTCGTAAACGGAAAAAACATAGACAGAATTGATTTTGCCAGACTAAGGGACAACATCAGGGAAAACCCTGAGTGGAAGTGGGTTCCAGATTCAATGATTCTTGACAGACTCATTGTCAATGAACTCCTCTGGCAGTATACGCAAAAACTCGGTTTTGACGCCTCTGACGAACGAATCGTCAGAATACTCAGGACAGTCAATCAGGATGTCCTCAGAAATGATATGCGAAGATACAATATAAGTTTTCAGAAATTAGAAAACTTGGAAAGACGCAATACCGCCATGAATGACTTAGACTTTACAATCATGCTTGGAATGACCGTAAGTCAAAGCGATGCAAGGGAAGAATACATTGCCAAAAATTCAAAAATTCAAATAAGATACGCATTCCTCTCAAAACAGGACTTGATGAAACGCCATGCAAGGCGCATCTCTGTGACCGATGAAGAAATATCCGCTGAAATGAAAAATAATCCCGGAGAGCTGAAAGACCCGGCAACCGATAAAGACCGAATCAAAGAAAAACTCACTGAAAGAAAAATATCTTTAATTGAAGATGAACTCATTGACAGAATAAACGCTATCGCCGTTGCCGGCGGCAGTTTTGCCAATGCCGCCGCCGTGTTGCAAGGAAGCGGCGGTATCTCCGATATTTTTACTCCCGGAGACTCCTTGAAAGAACAGGACGGCAGGGGCGGAAATCTTGCACCCATCGAAAACTCAAGGTCATTCAGGGAAACTTGCATGAGTTTGCCTTTATTGACGACATCCGAGCCGATACGCACATCGGGCGGCATCTATATTTTTACGCCGATTATGAGACAAATAAGCCGCCACACCCCTCCGGAAGCCGATTTAAAAAAGCTTGCAAACGAAATGCAAACAGACAGGTCTAATTCTGTAATGAATAACTTATTGATGCAATTTAGCGAAAAATCAAAGGTTACAAAAAATTTTAAACCGGATTAACAATTATAGCCGAAAAAATAATAACAAGCAAGGAAATATCTATGAATCTGAACGCCGAATACATCAATCCATTTTTAGAAGCTGCAAATATTGTTTTTAAATCAATATTGAATGTTGATCTCCGAAGAGGAAAGCTTATAATCAAACCAAGCCCTAACCCATCAATGGAGATAGCAATCGTACTGGAGATTACCGGCGGCATCACCGGAGAGATAGTGTACAGCATGGAATTCAACATGGTGAAAAAAATAGCCAACGTGTTAGTGCCGGGATTAACAGAGGAACAAATAAAAACAGAATACGTGGATATAATGGGCGAAATAGCCAACATGATAACCGGCAACGCTATGAACCTGTTCGCCTCTACCGATAAGCTTATAGATATGACGACCCCTACGGTCATAGACACAAAGGTACAACCTTATACGCCGCAACAACGCGTATCCTTGGGAATACTTTTATACAGCCCGATGGGGCAATTGGAACTTAATATAGCCCTTTCATAAAGAACGGGCAGTAAAATCATCCTCGTTTATTACAAAATCCCCAAATACGGAAGGGGCCTCTCTTTGCATTATTTTAAGCATTTCAAGGCATACTGTCCTGATTTCCCATTGAGCGCCCTTTTCAAGACGCAATGAAAAAATGTGGCGCAACTCTCTAAAATTGGCCGAAAAAACTATCTCGCTTTCAAGGGCGTTGGGCAATATAAAACGCGCATCTTCTTTTCTGATGCCCTTTTCTCTAAGGGAAACGTATGTTTTGCGCAAAACTTCAATACAGTCCGCGTAAACAGCGGCAGCTTCGGGAGAAGCGGCAATTGACGGCGGAATTATATAATTAAATTCGGACTCATCTACATAGCGCTGGGATTGCTGCGAAAAACTGGCAATACGATGACGCACAAATTGATGGGTGAAAGCCCTGGATGCCCCTTTTATTCTAAAAGTCGCCGAGGCATGTTCAAGAATGCTTCCATGTCCGCGTTTTACGGCAGATATTATGAAGTTGTCCGAGCTGTTTTCAGTTATGCGCGAAAGGGAGAGGTAACAAGTACGTCCGGCCTCTTCAATGATTTTTTCACAATTGGGCGTAAGCGACAAAAGTTTTACTTCAAGGGAAACTACTCCCATGTTATACCTTCATACCGCTAAAACCGAAAAATGCCAGTGCAAGCAATCCGGTGGTGATAAACGCAAGCGGCAAACCTTTCAGGTTTTCGGGCATATCGGCTATTTCAAGGCGTTCTCTTATTCCTGCCATCAAGAACAAGGCAAGGGTAAATCCGAGACCTGCGCCAAGTCCCTGAACTACAGATTTAAGAAGTCCAAGCTCAGCGGTAATAAAGCCTGAATCTACGTTGAGTAATACAACGCCGAGTACGGCGCAGTTTGTTGTTATAAGCGGAAGGAATATTCCGAGTGACTGGTAGAGTACCGGAGAAAATTTCTCTATAACCATTTCAACAAGCTGCACAAGAGAAGCTATTATAAGAATGAAAGACAGGGTGCGCAAATAAACTATATCATTGGGAAGCAGAATATATTTATAAACAATGAACGTGAAAAATGCGGCCAATGACATTACAAATATTACGGCAAGCCCCATGCCAAGCGCCGAATCCAACTTTTGGGAAACGCCGACAAAAGGGCACAAACCCAGCATTTGGGAGAGAACATAATTGTTTATAAAAATAGTGCTTATGAGTATTCCAAAGAGTATTTTAAATTCCATATTATTTTCCCCTTGAATTTATCTTATTCATTCCCCAAAGCATTAATCCGAGAACAATAAAAGCTCCAGGGGCCATTATCATGGCCGAAGACGGTTCCATACCGGAAATAACGGTAAAGCCGAAAAGTTTATTTGCGCCCAGAAATTCTCTCACAAAGGCGAGTGCGCATAACACAACCCCAAAACCTGCCCCCATGCCAAGCGCATCAATGATTGAAATGGTTAATCCTTTTTTGGAAGCGACCTCTTCTGCCCTTCCCAAGATAACGCAGTTTGCCACAATAAGCGGCAAAAATATACCAAGCGATTTATAAACAACCGGTTGAAACGCATTCAGCAAAAGTTCGGTAACTGTTACAAAAGCTGCTATAATAGTAATAAATATAGGAATCCTGATATGAGAAGGAACAATTTTTTTAATCAAGGATATAACTATGTTTGAACACGTCAAAACAAATGTAGTCGCCACAGTCATCCATAGCGCATTCGAGAGCGAAGTAGAAACTGCCAAAGCCGGACAAAGCCCTACGCCCAGCACAAGAATGGGGTTTTTTTCCCAGATTCCTTTTGTAAATTCAGACCAATAACTCATCTTGCCTCAGTTTCCTTTTCTTTTTCAAGTATTGAAGAAAGACGCGCATACCCCCGCTCAATGCTTTTAATAACAGCATCGCCGGTAATCGTGGCGGCGGTAATGTTCGTTATAGCATTTTTGCTCAAAAGCGCCTGCTCTTTTTCAGGCGTCCAGTCTCCCATTTTTTCTATATAAATTTTTTGCGCCGCGTTCAATCCTGCAAATTGGCGCTGAAACCAAGGGTAACCGTCCGGTTCAATCTCTTGCCCGCTGATTATTTTCCCAAGAGCGCTCCATACAGTGTTGCTGGCCGAACCTTCAACGGCGCGCGCTCCAAGACCCGGAGTTTCGGTTTGCTCAATGATATATATTCCAATAATATGCCCTGCGGCATCGATTCCTACCATAGATCTGATTGCCCCGCTATAGCCGGGATTTTCGGTAATAAAAGCGTAGGCTGTAGAGACCGTGTCATCTTCATTTTTCTTTTCACCGACCCAGAAACGAAACGTATCGCCGTTCATCACATCCGTTTTTTCTTCACCTATAGCAAAGTCCGGCAAAACAACAAATAAGGCCTCTCTCTCTTTTTCGGCCTTTTGCTTTGTTATAGAAGGCTCCGTTATTTTATAGACATGGGAAAGCGCAAGCGAAGCGGCAAAAACCACGCCTGTAATTATCAATGAAGGCTTTATTATGTTCTTGAAGATCAATTATGCCTCCCGAAAATTTTTGGTTTGGTAAAACGATCTATGAGGGGTACTGTAGCATTCATCAAAAGTATAGAATAGCATACTCCTTCGGGATAGCCCCCCCATATTCTTATGACAAACGTAATAAGTCCGCAGCCGACTCCAAACAAAAGCATTCCCTTTTTGCTTACGGGAGAGGTCACCATATCGGTTGCCATGAAGAACGCCCCAAGTATCAGCCCGCCTGTCAAAACATTGGACAGGGCTATCATTTGAGGCTGCGGGTAGCCTATGAGGCTGTAATAAAGAAAGGTCAATCCCGCTACCGACAATATATACGATACCGGAATGTGCCACGTTATGACTCTGCGTACAAGAAGTATTAAGCCGCCGATCAAAAGTAAAAGGGCCGAGGTTTCGCCAACACATCCCCCTATATTGCCTTTAAACTGCGACCAAATCATTTCGGGCGAAAAAAGAAAAGCGCAAAATTCTTCTATTTTTATGTTATAATCCGCAAGCATTCTGGTACCCTCTTTGAGAGCTGTAAGAGGAGTTGCGCCGGTCATCACATCAAAGACTTCCTGCGGGAAAGCAGGAGGGGCGCTTAGCGGAATTTGGGATATTACTTTTTCGTTATCAAAAATATTCCAGCCAGCCGTCATATAGGCAGGCCATGAGGCAAGCATGAAGGCCCTTGCGGCTAAGGCGGGATTGAAAATATTGAAACCAAGCCCTCCGAAAAGCTGTTTCACTATTACGATTGCAAAAACCGAACCTATCGCCGTCATCCATACAGGAGAAGCGGGCGGAACATTCATGGCAATAAGAATACCGGTTATTACGGCAGAGCCGTCAAGCGATGTAATTTTTCTTTTCAGCAAAAGCCTCATTATGGTTTCGGCAATTACTGCGGCAAGAACTGAGACCACATACAGGACAAGCGCTCTCAGTCCAAAAATATATACCGAATAAACTACGGCAGGCAGGAGAGCCAGCACGACCGTCCACATTATTTTTTTTACGGAACCGCCATCCCTTATGTGAGGGGCATTTGAGGCAAAAATCGGCTTTCTATCTTCTCTAAACATGATCAATCAGGCCTGTTTTTTTTCTTGATATGCTCTTGCGCCATCTTTATAAAATGAGACAAGGGTCTAAGTGAGGGACATTTATAGGAACATGAACCGCACATTATGCAGTCCAATGGGCTCAGAGCATCCGAGAGGTCAAAGCGGAACTTTTCAACGGCGCCTCCAAGGTCGCAGGGCAAGAGCCCAACGGGGCATACGAATACGCAGTTTCCGCAGCGTATACACGGATCATAATCAGCGCCGGTATAAATATCAGCCTCTGACAAAAACAATACGCCCGAAGTAGACTTGTTTACCGGAATGCTCATGTCGGTAACACAGATGCCGCACATGGGGCCGCCGATGAGGATTTTGGCCGGCTCCCCGGTAAGGCCTCCGCAATGTTCGGCCACATCCTGTAAAGATGTGCCGGCGCGAATTTTATAATTTCCCGGATTTTTTACAAGCGAACCCGACACTGTAATATATCGTTCATACAACGGCTTTTTGAGGATAACCGCGCCGTATATGGCAAAAACAGTTGCTACATTTTGTACTACTACACCGGCCATAAAGGGAAGCCCGCCGGATGGAACTTCACGTTTTGTCAGGCTATAAATCAATTGTTTTTCGGCGCCCTGCGGATACTTGGTACGAAGCGCTTTTATGCTGATATTTTCCGGCGGATTGAGTTTTCTCAAAGCGCTTTTCAGCGCGGCAATCGCGCCTGATTTATTGTCTTCAACACCAATAATTGCTCTGCTTGCGCCGAGTACGCGCATGGCAAGCCTTACTCCAACTATTATTTCTTCCGGAAACGTATTCATAAGCACATCGTCTGTCGTTAAATACGGTTCGCATTCGGCGCCGTTCACCAGAAAAGTATCAACATTTGAGTCTTTCGGGGGAGACAGTTTAACGGCAGTCGGAAACGAGGCGCCGCCCAAACCTACTATGCCGGCAGAGCGCACCGTCTCTAAAATTTCTTCCTTTGTGAAGTCTTCAACGCCTGGAAGCTGCGCGGGCGGCTGAGGCATACCGAAGGAGCCTCCCGACTCAATTACAACTACACTGCCATCGCCAAACACTGTGGACATTTCTTTAATTTCTACAACTTTTCCCGGAACGGAGGAATGGACATTGGCGCTCAAGAAGCCTGAGGCCTCGCCTATAAGCTGCCCTTCATGCACAATGTCTCCGGCCTTAACAAGAGGCAAAGCCGGAGCGCCAATGTGCTGTTGAAGCGGCACATAACACATCGGAGGAACGGGAAAATTTGAAAATTTCGTTTCTCTTGTATATTTACTTTCAGGCGGATGGATACCGCCACGGAAAGCCGAAAAAAGCATTTTTTTCATCCTTCCTTAATCGAGTATATTTCGTCTTTGATAGGAAGTTCTTTTCTCAGATTTTTGATATACGGGAAAAGCTCCCCAGCGCTCTCATAATCATCACATTCATCCATAATTCTTCTTGCAACGGTGAAGTACTTATAGAGTTTTTCTTCCCCTGAGCGTTTAGACCATTTTTTCTTGGTACATTTTACCCTCAGGACATAGCGGTCGGGCTCTGATTCATATTGTCTCATTACTATACAGTTGAGACAATTAGAACAAAATAATTTCTCTTTCGACATGAAATCTCCTTTGCCGGATTAGTTTTTAACATAGAAAAGCGTCATGCTAAGGCGTCAACAGTTTTTCGTATTTATTGTAATTATATTTCCCTGCTGTCAATAACTCTTACGGCCTTGCCGGTACTTGGCGGCAGCGAACCAGGCGGCACCAATTCAATCCTCGGCGTTACTGTTATAAGGGCTATCAACTCAGCCGACATCTTGGAGTGAACAAGTTTGAGCTCGTACTCGTTGCCAAAAAGGTCATTATTTTTAAGTTCTACCTTGAT
>Ga0099364_10009492_pt1 | contig 13494 bp, 10 predicted proteins | sample TergutTh196P3_FD_73070 | JGI IMG/M metagenome (GOLD analysis project Ga0099364, IMG submission 73070) | Microcerotermes parvus P3 segment gut microbial communities from Pointe-Noire, Republic of the Congo - Th196 P3 | ecosystem: Host-associated > Arthropoda: Insects > Digestive system > Gut ...
ACGAAAGGTAGATTGTAAATTTTGTGGTTACAACACCGTATGCAAGTATGCGTTTGCCGACGTGGAACAGGAGGCGGGATAAATGCTAAACGACCAAGCCGCAAGGGATATAATCTCAAATGCAATGGAACTAAACCTCATGGTCGAAGCAGGGGCAGGCTCCGGTAAAACCGAGGAGATGTCCAAGCGGATACTCGCTCTTATCAGCACTGGTCATCGGAGCATCAACGAAATCGTGGCGATTACATTTACGCGCAAAGCCGCCAACGAGCTTAGAGAGCGTGTACGGACAATGCTCCAGAAGGAGTATGCGAAATCAAACAACAGCTTGCAAAAGAAAGCCCTCGACCACATTCACGAATGTTTTATCGGCACGATTCACTCTTTTTGCGCCAAGCTACTGCGGGAAAGGCCGATAGAAGCGGGCATCGACCCGCGCTTTGAACAAATCGACGAAGCGAAAGACCATTTTACCCGCCAAAAAATATGGGAAGATTATGTTTTGACCGCCGGAGCTGAAGAAAACCAACTCCTAACCCTTATGGATATTTTTGACGTGAGGGAATCCGTCGTTAAAAACTTCTTGAAAATCGTTTGCGACAATCAGGACGTGACCTTTGACCTGCTCGGCGAACCAAACACATCGCTGCTCGATATTATGGAAAAGGTCAAAGCTGTAGTAAATGAACTTAACACCAATGTCCTCGGCCACTACGATGACATACCGGAAGCAGTTATAAATGGTTTGGCGGAAAGTGATGGCTTGCAAAAAAGCATAATGGATTTCCGTGATAAGCTGCGCGGCTCAAAGATTGAAAACCTATCTGACGGTGAGCTAATTAGGCTGTTGTTGATGTTTTCCACAGAAAAGTCGGTAAAGGTTACGCAGGTTCGGTGGGGTGAGAGTAAGGAAGCAAAAGCAATCGCAAAACAACTTGGAACTACGACTAACAGTTTGGGGAAGTTCGGTGAAATACGGGAATCAGAAGTGTTGCCTTTACTAAGCGAGATAAATTCGTTTGTTTATAACTTTATACTCCTCCCGTTTGCCATGAAAGCTAAAGAACTTTACGCGAAACACAAACACACCGTCGCGGAGCTGAACTATCAGGACTTGCTGATAAAATCGTCCGATATGCTCAGGGACTTCCCCGATGTAAGGCGTTATTTCCAGAACAGGTATAAAACCCTTTTGATAGACGAGTTTCAAGACACCGACCCGATTCAAGTCGGAATGACTATGTACCTCGTCGGAAAGGAACAGACCGAAAAACGCTGGAACATGATAACGCCAAAAGAAGGCTCCCTATTTGTGGTCGGCGACCCCAAGCAGTCTATTTATGGTTTTCGGAGAGCCGATTTCACCATGTACAAGCGGTTTAAGCTGCACATGGAAAAAGTGGGAGGTAGAATAATTGAGTTGCATACAAATTTCCGAGCGGTTAATAGCTTAGGAGAGTGGTACAACAGCGTATTTCTTAACTTGCTCAAAGACGAAGAACAAGCTGCGTTTTCAAAAATGGACGCGGTGATGTCTGATGGCGAAAACACTCTCGCAGGCGTGGCTTATTACAGAATTGAAGAAAAGAAAATCGGCGACATATACGAAAAAGAAGCCGAGAATCTTGTTCATATCATCAGGCACATGGTAGACCGCAAATGTATTACCATACGCGATGGTATAGACAGTAGCGGGAAGCCGAAGTTTAGGAGCAGGCCCATCCAATACAGGGACATCATGGTGCTGACCATGAAAAAAAGGCAACTGGAGATTATCGGGAACAGCATTGCCCGGCAAGGAATCCCGGTAAAAATCACGGGAGCGGACATAACAAAACAAACGAGAGAGTTTGTATCTTTCCGAGATTTAGTAAGGATGCTCGCATATCCCGAAGAAAACGCATACATTCACAATGTTATGAGCGGCGATTTCTTCCGTATTTCAGACAGGGAGATATATAGCTTTTATAAACTCGGTGGAGAATATAACATCTACTTTGATTTTGAAGTTTTCTTTGAACAGAACGCTTTGAGTGCCGATGCCTACGGCACGTTCATGAAAATCAAGGCTTGCTTTGTTAAATTGCGGCGTTTTTTGGATTATGTAAAAACACTAAGCTCCGCCGCTGCTACGACAAGGATTATTGAAGAACTCGGTATTATGCGGGCGCACTTGGCATCCGACGAGAAAATCGCCGGATTCGGCAGCTTCATCAGTTTGATAGAAAAAATCCGCTTGAAGAAAATCACGGATATATGGGGGCTTGAGTTGTTTATCAATGAGCTTGCCATGATGATTGAAAACGGATTTGAAGAAAACTTGGATATTGAAGGCACGGACTACAACGCCGTGCGTGTTATGAACACACATAAGGCAAAAGGGCTTGAAGCGCCGATTGTAATACTGTCCGCTCCATGTAGCGGAGGAATGCCTGCGCCGACATTCTATACTGAATGTGTGCCGGATGAAGAACTGCGGGATTGCTATTATGGCTATGTAAAGGTCAATAAAAACCCCGATTTAGGATTTATGTCTAAACAATATTTTGAACCGACAGGATGGGCTACCATAGCCGATAAAGCAAAGAAAAAGGAAGCACTTGAGCGGGAACGCCTGTTATATGTAGCGGCGACAAGGGCTAAGAATCTTCTTATTATCAGCGACAGCGCGGCAAGGGACAAACCGTGGGATAGGTTGATTGGTCAACTTCCCGCAGGAGCGGTTAACATACTTGACGATGTATACGGCGAAGAAGCGGAAGCCGTTATACCGGGTGCTAAAGATGCCATAGACGAATTAGTAATTGCACAAACGCTTAATGACATAAAAACCATTCGTGACGAAGCGTTCAACCAAAACCGACCGACATTCGGAATGTTCACCCCGTCCGAGAAAGTCAAAAAAATCCGTGTAGACGACTTTGAGGACATATCACACGAACTTGAAAAAACGATTCGGGAAAACACGATGGAAGTCATCATAAACGGTGATGAAGCGCAAATAAAAGCCGACAGGCTTGAAATCGGAAATATTGTACACAAGCTATTGGAAGTCCTAATCAAGAACGAATCCGCGCTTACCGACACAATAGACGCGCTTCTTGAAGAAGATAAGGACGATTATATTACGAGGGAGTTCCTTGAAAGCATAGTTGATAAGTTTAAGGAGCGAAAGCTATATCAGCGGATAAGGAAATCGGAAGCGGTTTATACCGAAGTTCCGTTTTCATACAAAGTATTAGCCGGAGGTTCATTTGCGGATAATACCTTTACTCAAGATACATACGTCAACGGCATTATCGACCTCGTTTTCAAAGAGGACGGCAAGTGGATTATTATTGATTATAAGACCTACGAGGAAACAGAAGCATCGCACGACTTTCACAAAGTGTATGAGCCGCAACTAAACGCATACAAAGACGTTTGGGCGAGCATTACAGGAGAGGTCGTTGGTGAAGCGGAGATTTTCTTCGTAATGAAACGGCTTGTTGGATAGAACGGGCTAATCAGTGTTTTCTATAACGAAGGCCTGCTCCCCTACGTTATGCTCATTCGATCGCAATCCTCATTTTGTTCCATTTTGATTGGCCTCCTGCTCATTTGAATCAAGCTTTGAAAGCAATTTTGCGGTTCGTCCATCAGGGGATATTTTAAGGGTTTTAGCAATATAGCTTATAGCCTTTGACTGAATATCGTCGGCCTTGCTGTTCCTTGTAAGCATAATGGCATAGCAGAGCAGGACCTCAAGCGTCAGTTTCGCGATAAAAGCGAGCCACCACAAATCTATAACGAGAAGGAAAAACACAAAGATGCCGAAAAAAGCAACAAGGACTGAAGATAATACGATATGCTCTTTTACTGCTCGTTTGCTGCCAATTCCTTGAATTATGAAATATGCCGTTACGAGCGTTACGATACCGGAGGAAACAAGAGCCGGCGCCGTCCTGCCTTTGAAAAAAAGCATTACCATAAAACCAATTGCATTGAGACCGCAAATAACCAGCCCGGTAACAAGCAGATTTGGCGCATGAAACTCAAACGGTGTTTTTCCAAGCACACCTCTACCGGCTTTCTTTACGGCAGTACCAAAGAGAAACTGCCTGATCCAAGGGGAAAACGAGCGAAAAAGCACATTTATTAGGTTTGCCATTACTCTGCTTACTCCAATTCAGGAATGCTTTAATCCTTAATTCACACGGCGGCCATCACTCCGATAAAACAAGGGGACGGTCCCGTGTTCATTTATGCTTTGCTTACAAAAATGAACAGGGGAACCGTCCCAAATGTTCACGGAAAACTAAATTTCGAGGTATGAATCTGCGTAGAGCGTGTTGTTTTTTATCACGTCGCAGGAGCGGATGGTTTCCATTAGGCGGAGGTCGCCGGGGTTTGCTATGGCGGAAGTCAGGCCGCAGTACATTGCCATCGCGACCATCGCGCTGTCCATGATGGGACGGACGTGGTTCGGCATCATGTTTGAAATGTTTGACAGCCCACCGCTCGAGTTCAGGCCCATATCGCTGAGCATCTTTATAAACTCCAGAACTTCCATCTGTTTTTCCTGCATGCCCTTGATTACGAGGAACAGCGGATCGAACCACATATCCTCCGGCTCCATGCCAAGAGACATTCCGCGCTCAAGCATCTCTTGGCAATATGCCATACGCTCGTCATTGTCGGACGGTATTCCTGTTGCGGAGCAAAGTGCAATGCATATTGCGCCGTTGGCGGCGGCAAGATCGATGTTCCCAATTCTGTCGCCCGCGTCGGCGGAGTTGACTATTGGCTTGCCCTTTGAGTTGTTATGGACGGAAATGCCCGCTTCAATCGCCTTGCTGTTGGCGGTGTCGAGGCAAATCGGCGCGTTGTCGCAGTTTTCCTGAATCAGTTGAACAGCCCACTTCATGAGTTCCTCGCCGCCCTTTTCGGCAGGGCCGATGTTGACGTCAAGATAGGTCGCGCCTTGTGCGAGCTGGTCTTTCGCGCGCTTGAGTATGGGTTCCGGGTCTTTGGTATCCATAGCTTTTCTGATGGCAGGCGATATGCAATGGATGCGCTCGCCAATAACGATGAATTTACTCATTTTAGACTATCCTCCTTTGAATTCTTTGAAGAACTTGACCAGTTCAACGGCTTCGTTCGGGGCGACAACGATCGTCCATCCGGGCAGGTTCTCTTCGATTTCGCCCTTGAGGACCGCTACTTTGCCTGGAATCACGAGCGTACGGTTCTTGATTTTGCCTTCAACGTCAAACTCCTTGAAAAACTTCGCTATCGAGGATGCCGAAAGCTTGCCCGCAGCCCATGCGGTGAGGACGGAATACCCCCCCGCGTCGGAAATGAGCAGGTTCAGCGGCACTCCCGCGCGTTCCAGTTCGCCCGACACGATGAAGTATGTAAGCGCGAAGTCCACTGTCGTTACGCAAACGGCATTTTCGTCCGCGCCGCCCAGCGGGTATATACCAGGCTCGACTTTCATCGGCTTCTGCGGGTCGGTGTAGATATTCTGCCGCAGGCCATACAGCGGCAAAGCCTGTGCATAGCTCATATTCTCCATAACGACAATCGAGCCATACTTCATCGTAAACACGGAGGCGAGCGCAGTCTGTAAATACGCATTGCCCTTGGCGAGCTTGCCTACGTTCACGAGCGACGGGTAGCCGAATGTTCTATTGCCGCCTTTAATCGCGGATCGCCTTATCTGCACGGCGCCGGCAAAGGCGTCTTTTATCGAAACGCAGCCAACATCCAGAACAAAGCTCTTGTTGCCAAGCTTTTCGAGCGCTTCGGCAGTGTCATAAAGCTCGTCAAGATTTCCCCCTCGAACGCCGAGAACAACGCCGAACTCCGAAGCCAGCGCATTCATCGCTTCAAAATTTTGCGGATTTGCGCCGTTTAGCAGAGGTTTTGACGCGGAGCATACTTCGAGCGCGGCACGCGCGGCGTCAACGTCGTCGCAGTCGAGTATCAAAACGCGGCCCGAATCCTTGGCTTTTTTGACCAGCTCGGCATACTTGCCCTTATCGCCGTCATACTCAAGGTTCAGAAGCTCGACATACATACGCTCTCCCAAGCGGTCATAGTCCACTTTCTGTATCTCCGGGAGCTTCTCGTCACAGCAATCCGCACAGACGGAAACGGCGAAGAGGTTTTTAGATACGAAAGTCTTGTCATGGCGGAAGAGCACGGTCTCGCCGCCAAGCGAGAGAGCGCCATCCGCGCCGAGGGTGACTTTTTTCATCGGGGGCGCAGTCGCATCGCTGAGCTGAGCGATTGCATCATCGCTCATATGGGGGCATTTATCCAGTGCAATCGCGCCTTGCGCGACTTTCATCGCAAACGCCATACAGGTGGGATTGCCGCAATCCTTACAGTTCGTTTTCGGCGTCAGCTTAAAAATATCTAGTCCTTTAAGTGCCATTTGTTTTCTCCTCCCCTCATATAAGCGCGTCTATCAACGCGGAAACGGTTGCGACAGAATCCGGATGCCTTAGAATCACGGCGTTTGAGCCGGCGGCAAGGCATGCAGCGGCAGTTGCGACTTCCATGTTGACGCCGCGCACCTCGACGCTGCCCCACTCGGGATAGTCCTCTTCATCCGCGATAGATTCCTTGACCGTCCAAGTTTCCGAATAAACCGGAGTGATAATCGGCATCTGCAGCATTGTATCGTCCTGCGCAAGCGCCGCAGACTTAACCCTGTCCATAGTCGAGGCGACGTATTCAAAACCATATCCGACGGCCGCCGAACCGAGGTTCATCGCCATGCTCTCCGGCTTAACGCCCATTTGGCTGATAAGCACATTGAGCTGTTTCGCGAGGTTAATATCGACGGCGGACTCAGCGCCGACTTTCTGCGTGTATGCAAGCCCTGCGGCGGCGGCAATATTTTTGTAGTTCTCCTCGCGCGCGGATAAAATAAGAACGTTAAAGCCCTGAACCGCTTCCGCGACCTTTTCAAACACTTTAGCGTCCTTTTCGAGATTCTTGCAGCCTTCGACGGCAATCGGGAAATCGACCGCTTCTGCAATCTCCTTGACCAGCGCGGCACAATCCTCGGGAGACTTGTCGCCGCCATCCGGATGCGCGCCGTCAAGGCTTATGACCAGAAAATCCGCGCCCGGCATGGAAACTGCTTTTTTTGCCGCATCGACGGCTGTTTCCGCCCCCGCGTAAAATGCATCGATGCCGGCAATGCCTTTGTAGTACCCTGAATCAGAGATCGCTACCCCAATTTTCGGACGGTTTTCGATCGGTGCGTCAAAAGTGTAAAACGGAAGGACATTCTCTCCGCCCAGCACGATCCCTTTGCCGTCCGCGCCAACAGTCAGCGTGTTAATCTTCGCAGTGTATTTCTGAGACTCCTGTTTAAACGCCATTATTTATAACCTCCTAAAAGGGCTAAAGCCGCAAATTACAAATTAATTTCTCCTAGAACCCTTTTCGTCATTGCGGGCTTGACCCGCAATCCCCTTAGGGACTAAATTACAATGTACATATTACGAGTTTTACAGGGGTGGGGCGGCTAAAAAAGCCGCCCGTTAATTCAGATTTCGCATTCCGCGTAAATCGTTTCACCCTCGTCTTTAATAAAATCTCCTAGAACTCCAGAGGCGCCATTTTCAGAACCGGGTGGTTCTTTTCTGTCAGGAAAGTGATCAAAGCGTCCGGATCGTCCTCTGTGACAGTCTCGTCTGCAATCATCGAGCAGAAATCGTCGATGCCATAGAGTTCCTTTGCCGTTGCGTTGAGTTTATCCTTGACGGTTTCTTTAAGTTCCTTGGGCATCCAGACGATTCTGGAGATACCGCCCTCGGCTTTGAGGAACTTTTTCGACGCGATGAAGTGCTTGCCGTGGCCCATGAAGCCAGGGGTCTGAACGCCGCCGCCGGTCATAGACGCCATTGTCGAAAACGTCATTCCAAGCGGGGTGACGCCCGCGTGTTCGCGGTTCACTATCGACACGCCGTTTGACGAAGGCTCGATTCCGCAGATACACTCGAAGCAGCCGCAGCTTGTCATCGGATCTTCGAGAATCGAGTATAGCGTGACCTTGTCGAGCGCTCCGTGAGAATGCTTGTTGACGGCTTCGTTGACATCCGACCAAGCGCCGACGCGCTCGTCGAGAAGATCGTTCTTTGTGACCAGTTGGCAAGGTCCGCTCGGGTCGAGCTCATGCGTCGCTTTCGCGTCGAGCCACGAAACCGCTCCGCAAAGGCCCAGACGCTCGGGGGTGACGACGCAAACATGCGACGGGGAGAAGCTTTGGCACAGGATGCAGTTGTAGAAGACATCAACGTTTTCATCCGTAAGGTTCTTCAGGCGCGCATCCCTGGCGTCGTAGACCTTGTTCGCTTCTGCGCGCAAGTCCGCAAGCTTTTCGGGGTCGGTTATAATCGTCACTTGGCATTTATCGACGACCGCTTCATAGTCGCTCTTGACCTTGGCATACAGCACTTCGCCGATATGCTTCGCGCGGAGTCCCGCGTTATATGCGTCTTTGCTGACACGGATGCGGATCAAATCTCTTTGTCCCGCATGCATAACGCCTTCGACGCAGTTGAGGAAGTGGTGGAACTTGCGCTCGAACACCGGCTCAAAGTCGGGCTGCATGTTCTTGCCCGCAACATCTACGATAATACCGAATGGCATATCCGAACCGGCTTCATAAGCGTCGAAATCGGGCCCGTCAAGGACGATAAGGTGATCCTCGACTTCGTGGGCTTCCCTTGACCTTGCCCACTCGAAACAGTTCACGCGGGAACCGTCAATAATGATCTGTGTGTCGGGCCTGCGGATGAGTTCGCCCTCGAACGCCGGGGAGAACGCGACGGGGATATCAATTTCCGTAATTTTAAGCTTAATATCGCGCGCTTCAAGCGAGGTGTCCACGAACTTCGTGAGATCCTCTTGAACGATAAGGCTCTTGGGAACGCGCCAAATGTTCTCGGTCTCATCCGTTATGACGGGGAAGCCAAGCGCAATTGCTCCGGCGCCGCAGCCGACAACAATGTCCTCAAGCGGCGCGAACGCATTGACAAAAGCCGCGACGCGATGGAAAGCATATTGGTTGACCGCATCGTAATCTCCCGGGGTAACAGCGCCGAATATCATCGCCGCGCGCGAAACGACCGATATGATGTGCGAAACGCCCCAGATGTCTTTGCTTATCGGCACGACGCGAAGATCGACGCCCATTTGCAGTTTTGCGTTAACAGCTTGGTCAACGATATCTCCAAGCAGGAACACGTATATGCCCTTGCGCTGATAGTCTTTAATCAGCTCAACGGCTTGTGCCTCCGTAGGCGCTGCATTGACAAGGACGACGACGCCTGCGATATCGCCCGTAACGAGCGGCACGCCAAGCGCGCGGACTTCCGCGTCCGTCATATGCCCATGGCAGTCTGAACCTTCGTAGGGATTTGGGTTTCTGGTATATTTGACGGCCTCAATGACCTCCGCCGAAAGCGCGGTCGCAACGCCGCTGCTGAATGCGTCGCCCAATTTTTGCTCACGGCCCATCCATGTCTTGATTTCGTCGAGAGCCTCTTTCAGCTCCGCCAGATTTGTGACTTTTCTGCCGAGAACGCCATAGATACATGCGAGGAAGTACGCCGTATCAGGGAACTTCACGGCGGTGTCGGCGCCTAAGTCCTTAATCGCCGCTGTAAGATCCTTTTCGGCCACGGCGAACATATCGTCCGAACCTCTGAATACTCTATCAAACAAGCCCATCTACTTGACCATTCCTTTCTGTCTCAGAATCTATCTGATTTTTAATTTTTCGTATTTCGTCAACCGCTGCCCCGCCGAAATCGTATGGCGAACATCCTCTTCTGTCGGAGCCTATCACGTCGTCGCTGTAGCTAATGAATCCAAGCAACTCGTCTTTTGGAATGCGCGATTGCAAAAACTCCATGTCCTGTTCTCCGCGCACCTTATTGGCTACGACGCTGATTTTTTTAACGCCGATATCAGCGGCCAACTGCTTAACTTTTTTATAGGTCTGGATACTCCTTGCGCCCGGTTCGATTACTACGATGAATCTGTCAACGAAGTCGGCTGTTCCGCGCCCCAAATGCTCGAGACCTGCTTCCATGTCGAGGATGACGACCTCGTCCCTGCCGACTACAAGGTTTGATATAACCCTCTTCAACAGCACATGCTCGGGGCAGACGCAACCGCTTCCGCCTGTTTCAACGGTTCCCATGATTAGCAGCTTCACGCCGTTTTTCTCAAGGGCGAATCTGTCTGGTATGTCGTCCACTTTAGGGTTAAGCTTAAAGAGCTTTCCAAAGCTTTCCTTGCCGGTACCGGTTCGCTCCGCTATAAGGTCGCTCATCTCAGATAGCGGCGTAAGCTTTTCGAGTTCATCTTCGGAAAAGCCCAGAGCCAGACCTAGATTAGCGTCGGGGTCCACATCGGCGGCCAGCACGCGCCTGCCTTCCTCGGCATACAACCGTGCCAGCACCGACGACAACGTAGTCTTGCCAACCCCACCTTTTCCCGTTACAGCAATCTTCATCATAACCTCGAATAGAAATTACAAACTACAATTTACAAATTACAAAGCGTCAATCGCAATATGTTACTTGTTAATTGTTAATTGTTAATCGTTACTTGTCCAGCCCCAGCTCGACGCGCTTCTCTTCAATGCGGTTGATTATCGCCTTAACGAGCTTGTCGGGGTCTGTCTCGACAAAGAATGTCGCGCCGCAGATATCCTTGACATCCTGTTTCAGCAGTTTTTCCATAACCGGGGAGCCTGTGGTCGGAGGTGAAACTCCAAGGAATGTGTCGATGCCTGTCGATATAACGTAATGCCCGATCGCAACGGCTTTCTCGCTCATCCATTCGGCGGCACATGCAACAACAGGAATTTGCGGAACATCAATGCCCCAATCCATGGCTATGCGGTTGGCAAGAAGCATCATACGGCTAATGTCAACGCAAGCGCCCATGTGCAGTACCGGAGGAATGTCCGCCAGTTCACATACGCGCTTTAAGCCTTCGCCGCAGAGGTTTTTGGCCTCTTTGCTGAGAAGCCCCGCTTTGAGTGCTGATTGCGCCGCGCACCCTGAAGCGATGACTATAATATCGTTCTTTATGCATTCTTTCATGATTTCGACGTGACCGTACGCCGTGGGGATTTTCGGGTTGTTACAGCCGGCCATCGCGACGGCGCCGCGAAGCACGCCTGATTTTACGCAGTCTATGAGCGGTTTGTAGGTCTGGCGCTCGTCAACGAAGCTGTTGGTAACGCCATCGAGTTTCTTGAGAATCGTCTCAAGGGAGTAGCCCACATAACCGGAGTTCTTTATCTCAGGGATGAACACCTTGCTCTTATCGCGCAGCGCAAATCCGTCGCAAGCCATCTTCACGATTTCGCGGGCTTGTTCGAGCGCTCTATCGTCCTCGAGTTGGACATGGATAGCACCGGGGATTTGGCAAATCTCCGATGTAGTGATGAATTTCGTGTGGAAGCACTCGGAAATCGGAGCGATTGACGGGAACACGCACTGAACGTCAACGACCATCGCCTCGATGGCGCCTGTCAGCAGAACGTGTTCTTGTTGTAGAAAGCTTGCGGAGATACGGATGCCGTGGCGCATCGTGACTTCGTTTGCCGTACAGCATATGCCCGTGATGTTGATGCCTTTCGCGCCCTTGCTGCGCGCATACTCAAGGATGTCCGCCTGCTCGGATGCGACGGCAATCATCTCTGACATTGCCGGATCGTGTCCGTGTACGACGATGTTCACCTGATCGACTTCGATACAGCCGAGGTTGGCTTCCGATGTGCGCTCAATCGGCGTGCCGAACAGTATGTCGGTGAAGTCTGTCGCCATCATAGAACCGACCCAGCCGTCTGCCATGCCTGTGCGCATCGCTTGCTTCAGCAGAGCAACTGGGTCAGTCGAGTTACCCATGTGGGTCATGTGCATACATGTTGCGATTTCGCGGTCGATCGCGCGCGGAGCGATGCCTTCCCTCTCCCAGAGGTCTTGGCGCTCTTGCGTTGCGCGCGTCAGATAGCGGGCCGTGCCGAAAGGCTTACCATAGTCGTCAAGGCCGGCCAGAGCGACATCGTGGGCGATATCATAGATATCGCGGCCTTCGGTGTCAATGCCCCACTCGGCTGCAAGTGCTATGAGTTTCTTCTCGTCCGTGATTTTGTACGAGCCATCCGGGCTTGCCGAATGCAGTACATGGCAGATGTGGCGGCCATGGTCGGAGTGCGCCGCGGTTCCGCTGGCGACCATGCGCAGGAGATTCCTAGCTACAATTCCAGCGGCGTCAACCCCGCAAATACCGCGCGGAGCTTTTGGCGTGATTCGGCAAGGTCCCATGCCGCAGATACGGCAGCATATGCCATCCAAGCCAAATTTACACTGCGGCGTTTGGGCTTTCACCCTGTCTTCCCACAACTCGAATTCGCAGCCGGCACACCGCGTTTCCAGCGAGCAAACTACATCTTTAGTTGCGGCTTCCACCTCTTCCAGCGTGGTAAAATTTTCCCAAGTTTTCATTTTTGCCCCCCTTGAATTATTATAAATACGGAATCCCAGTCTATGGATCCGCATATTTAACTATGTGACCATTGATTTTGCCGTCACGATATACCTGTCCCACCGTACCCCCTGATTATACAGGCGCACTTTTGCCAAGTCAACACAATTAACTCAATATGCGTTCTAATTACAAAACTATGGTTGAATTTTGATAATGTTTTTCGCCAAATCAATGCTTTTCAGAACGCCTTTGATCGTGATTTCTTCGCCCATGATATCGGTGAGCGTTATAACGCCGTCGTCGAGGCTGATGGCGGCTACATACTCGCAAATGAGGTTTTCGTTACCATCTCTAATTTCATACGCAACTGACAAACACATAAGCTACTCACCTCCTCCAATCTGCTTGACCGCGTTTTCCAATTTCTCATTGGCGCTCTCAAAAAGAAGCACCGCTTCATCAATCAGTCCGGCAGCGCCCGAAAGCCCCATGCCTTCAAGCCTGCCCCCCGCTTCCGCCAGCTCCTTAGCATGCTGCCTATTATGCTCAAGCATATAAGTAAGCAACGCAACATCCTTCTTAGACGCCCCCGCTCCCTCCAAATGCTCATGCCCATGCCCATGCCCGTGCTCGTGTCCGTGTTCGTGCCCATGCTCATGCCCATGTCCATGATCGTGGTCATGGTCGTGCCCATGGCTATGTGTATGGCTATGCTCATGCGAATGCTCGTGTCCCATATGCATTATAAATATCCTCCTATATGCAAGTAACAAGTAACAAGTAACAAGTAACAAGTAACAAGTAACAAGTAACAACTATCAACTTTCAACTCTCAACTTTCAACTCCTAACCCAAATAAATTGGAAAAGACTTTTTGTATTCCGTACCCCTGCGGGCGGACACAGAGGCCCGCCCCTACAATCCGTGCCATAAATTGTGACTAAATTTGTACGAATATGGGAACTAAGTACCTAACTCCTA
>Ga0099364_10009493_pt1 | contig 13494 bp, 10 predicted proteins | sample TergutTh196P3_FD_73070 | JGI IMG/M metagenome (GOLD analysis project Ga0099364, IMG submission 73070) | Microcerotermes parvus P3 segment gut microbial communities from Pointe-Noire, Republic of the Congo - Th196 P3 | ecosystem: Host-associated > Arthropoda: Insects > Digestive system > Gut ...
GGGAATAGGGAATTTGTTCACATAATCAGGAATCACATAATTATAGTTTGTGACGCAATCATTGTATATATTAAGCCTTTCCACTAATTTGCCCATACGCATGAGCGTGTTGACCCGAAATTCTTCCATGAATAATTCTCGCGTCCTTTCATCCAAAATCAAATCAATATTCATATCGGAAGCGTCTACAGGCGTTGCTTTTGCTCTGCCCCGCACTACATTGATGTCGTCCGCCGCTTTTTGCAGGTCATCGCCTTCTCCGCGTCTGAAATATGCTTCCGCGCGGAGTAAATATGTTTCAGCATAACGCATGATATACCAGTCCTTGAATATTCGTCCCTGGTCATTATTTTCCCCGCTGGTTTCATCCTGATAAAGTCCGTGGTGAACGGCGGTGGTCAGTTTGATATACGAGGGTTTGGTAGCCCTTCTATGTCGGGCGGGGTCGAACATATTTTCGCGCGTCATCTCTTGTCCGTAGAATACGCTGTTGGGATTTGTCCATGTAAACAGACGTCGGATATTATATTCCGAATTACGGATATCCCTGTCCCAATCTCCTTTATATTGCCAAATCAGGTCTCCCGCATAAATAGATGTTGACGACTGTCCGTTAGGTCTTCCGCTTAACGAGTCTTTCAAAAAGTTGATGACGCCGTTGACATCACGGATGTCTTGCCACCAGTTTGTACCTACGTAGCGCTCAAGGCTGAAATTACCTCCCCATTGAGAAGTATTTCCGCCGCCAAGAAGATTCACATCCATTTGTATGTTCCATATGCACTCTCTATTTCCTTCTATCCAGTTCATATTTCCTTCGTGAAAAAGGTCCCAGTAAACATCTCCCCATGGTATTTGGGCGCCTCTGTATGTCCATCCTGTAAAGGTGAAGTCTTTATACACGCCAAAACGTTCGGTCATCAGCGAGAAATTAGGGTTTTCTATTACTGCCGAGGCGGCGTCGATAGCGTCCTGCCAATCGCCCAGACAGATGTTTATTTCGCTCAACAGATGATATGCTGCTGCACGGGGCGCTCTTCCGGGTGGCTGCCTGTCTACTGTCTTCATGTATTTAACGGCTTCGGTAAGGTCTGCCTTGCATTGCCGCAAGACTTCCGCTTGTGGCGTCCGCGTATAATTGAATATGGGCGCTGTGGTTTCCTTCAACACCAAAGGCACGTCGCCCCAGCAGTTGGCAAGGAAACGATAGGCAAAAGCCCGCAGAAATTTTGCTTCGGCTACAATCTCATTTTTTTCATCTTCCGTCCAGTCAATTTCGATGTTGCCATCGGCGCGGTCAATGATAGAGTTGGCTTTATAAATCCAGTTATAAAAACGTTGCCAGTAAAGAGATACAATTTCGTTATCCTTGTTAAAGGTGTTCCAACCCCATGTCGTGCTGTACACGGGATTACCGTCGGCATCGTCGGAAACGCTCATATTAGCCGTTATATCGGTATCCAAGCCCAGCATGGCAATATCATGGTTATAGCCGCCGTTCATGTACAGATTTAAACGTATGACCCTGTATACATCAGCGAGCGCGGCTTCGAATGCGCCTTTATTTGTAAAAGAATTTTCGGGACTTAAAAAAGACACGGGAACTTCCTTTAATTCAGGGTCTACAACGCAGGAAGCCAACAGGCAAAACGCCAATGCGACAACGATACATTTATTCATTATATTCATAAATAAGGTTTTCATTTTGTTCATCATTTTAAAATTAAAAATTATTCTAAAAATTAATATTTACGGAAAAATTATATGTACGTATGGAAGGAATAGCATTATCTCTCAATCCCTGGTTCATTTCAGGGTCCAATCCCATCCAGTGGGGCGCAAAAGTGTATAGATTATCGGCGCTCACGCCAACGGTCAGAGCATTAATCTTCCAATGCTTCACCCATTGCCCTACATCGTAGGTTAATGATATTTTCTGCAACTTGATAAAACTTCGGTCAATGGGCTTATATCCGCGAACACTGCCCATTCTTCCCGACTCGGGTCTGGGGAAAAATGCGCCGGTGTTCGTTGGCGTCCAATAATCGTACCCGGGGTGATTGATTGCCTCGTTTGATGTATATCCGTCCAAATGCGGGGTGTTATTCGTAGAAAGATACCATCCGTTTCCGCCCCAGATGGAATACAGATACACCATCAGCGAAAGTCCTTTGTAATGGAAACTGTTGGTGAGGCTCCACCTGAAGTTTTCCTTCGTATAGCCCAAAATTTGCCGGTCTTTGTCGGACGTGATTGTTCCGCTTTCGTCCAAATCCTCCAAAATATATTCGCCCGGACGCCATCCATTCATCATCGTTCCATTATCGGCGTCTGCCTGCTGGTACATACCTGTCACTTTGTAATCATAAATGGCGCTCAAAGATTTTCCCATGAAATAACCGGCTGAAGGCAAATCGGGTTCTACGCCGTTCTCGTCCTTATCGCCGAAAATACTGACCAATTTATTGCGGTTCAATGAAAAGGCAAAATTTGAAAACCATTTAAAATCGCCGCGCTCCATATTGAGCGTATTCAAAGATATTTCAAGTCCGCGATTTTGTATTTCACCCACATTGGTAGCAATACTGCTAAATCCGGAAATTCTTGGAAGGTTCTGACGAAATATCATGTCGTTAGTCTTTGTACGGTACATATCCACCGAACCGTTGATTCTTCCGTCGAAAAATCCGAAATCTACTCCAATATTCAATCCGGTAGTAGATTCCCATCCCAGATCATCAGTGGACATGGATGATATGAATTGGGTGATGATGCTTGTTTCGCCATACAAATATCTATCGCTGCTCACTCTTGCCAAAGTTTGGTAAGCGCTGATGGATTGGTTGCCGTTGCGTCCGTAACTTGCCCTTACGGCAAGGTTGTACAGAAATGAAATATTTTCCATAAAATTTTCGCGCGAGATATTCCAGTTGACACCTGCCGACGGGAACGTTCCATATTTTTTGTTTTTGCTGAACGCCGAATATCCGTCGCGGCGAACGGTTCCCGTTACCGAATACTTATGATTATATGTATATGTACCGCGCGCCATCAAACCAATACCTGCCGTTTCGACGCCTCCGCTCGACACGCTTTGCGTACTTCCGTCCTGCAATCTGTAGGTTCCCAGAATAGTATTGTCAAAACCCTGCGCATACGCATAGATGGATTCGGATGCGTATTTTTCCTGCGAAAACAGCAGCGTAACATCCACATAATGTTTATGCTGAAACGTCCGGTTGAACTTCACAATATTATCCCACAACATGTTTTTTCCGAAATTAGCCTCTCGCCATCCGCTCGCATCGACCGCTGTTCCGGTAGTGGTATTTTTATCCCAAAACCGCGCGTCGAAGTTCCATCCCAATGTGTAGGAAAGAGTGGACGTATAGGTTAGACCCTCCACCCAGGGCGCTTTTAAAAGCGCCGTGACGATACCGTTCATGCTGTTTCTTTTTACTACGTCGTCAGTAGCCATTTGCCAGAACGGACTGACAAACGATGTGGTGGTTTGCGGCGCATATAGATACGTACCGTCAGGATTTTGCAGCGTAGCCCACGGGCTAAAGTGCGATTTGGTCTGGTTGGGAGTGTGTCCGGAATTATCCCGATGACTGTAAAAAGCCTTGACGCCTATGTTCAACCAATTGGTGATGTCGCTGTCAATATTGACCCTTGCCGACAGGAACTTGTACTGGTCGTTGATTTCCACGCCTTGCTGGTCAATCAGCGAAGTAGAAATATAATACCGTGTTTTATCTATACGGTTTCTCACGCTGAAAGTCACATTTCTGTTATATCCCGCTTGGCTGCAAACGCTGTAAGGGTCGCTAATGGTGGGTCGGTGGTCGGGAGTGGCGAGATAATTTTTCCGCTCTTCTTCCTGCAAATAATTTTCAATTCTTGAAATATCCGTCGTATAACCATAGAGGTCGCGAATATCTACCAATCGTTGCAGATAGCCATCCGGTCCGTACACTTCCAACGGTCTCATTTGATTACTCAATCCGTAATTCATTTCAAGATTGAACGCCGGTTTGCCATTAATCCCATTCCCGCGTTTTGTTTCGATGATGATGACGCCGTTTGCCGAGCGCGAGCCATACACGGCGGCGGCGCTGGCATCTTTCAGCACCGTCAGGCTTTCAATATCCGAAGGCGAGATATTTTCCAACGAACCGACATTGATAGCCCCATCTACCACCACCAAAGGCGCGTTGCCGGCTGTAATGGAATTTTGCCCGCGTATGAGCATGTCCCCTATTTGTCCGGTTCTGTTAGTGCCGCCAATGCTCAAACCTGCTACTGTACCTTTGATTCTGTCTAAAATATTGTTGGACGGTACGTCTTTGTAGAGGTCTAAATTTGCGCGGGCAACGGCGCCTGTTACAGCCTCTCGCCTGATAGCGCCATAGCCTATTATCACGAGTTCTTCGAGTTGGCTTGCTCCTTCGTTTAAGGTGACGTCAATGACGGTGCGGTCGCCAACAGTAAATTCCTGCGTGGTATATCCTACGAACGAAAACACCAACGTAGCATTGCCATCAGACACATTGATAGCGTATGCGCCGTTAGTATCGGTCGTTGTTCCCTGGATGGTGCCTTTGATGAGCACGCTCACGCCGGGAAGCGTAACACCGTCAGAGTCGAAAACCGTGCCGGTGACCCGGTTTTCCTGTTGCGCAAACAGGGACAACATGCAAGTCTGCATGATACATGCGAAAAGGATGAATTTTCGTACAGTTTTCCCGACAACCTGACGAAAATCTAATAAATCGCCTATCTTGCCGCTTAACTCGTGGGTTACTACATTTCCGGTTTGTTTTGCCATAATTATTTGAAATTTAGATTATTATTAAACATTTTTAATTTGAATAATGGAAATAAAAAAGCCGCGGCATGGCAAACATCCATGCTGCGGCTATATATAGATTTTGTTAAAAATTGCGCGTGAAAAAGCGCGATACATCCCGTATTATATAATGTATCGGCGTTTATCCTTCTCTCTCTCTCTCTCTCTCTCTCTCTCTGCAAATATCGTGCCAAACTATGTTTCAACGGATAAAAAATGCAAAATATTTTTAGCATTGTTGAGGGCGGCGCCGATATTACAAATATGTTCATTTTTATATCTATTTTTAGTATTTATTTGAAAGTGCAAAATTGCGAATGTTTGTGAGTACAAAAATGTAAATATTTTCGGAATACATGGAAAAAATTACTATTTTTGTGAAAATTATTTGAAAAAGATTGAAGTTCGTAAGGATAACCTTCTGAAACTAACCACGGAGAAAGCTACCGACTAATCTTCTTCATTTCCAACCGTCAAATCGAACAGTAAATTACTTAAATCCTGATTTTCTTCTATTTTCTTAATCAAGTCGCCGAATAGAGTACTTTTTTCAAACATTCTGCATAATAAAAAGGCACATTTAGCAGCGTATATTTTTTTCCCGAAGGAAGCGTAATAAAATCTTTGCTAAAAGCCTGATTCCAGAAACGAATGGCAATATTTCCATTGGATTCTGTCATAAACAGTTGAAGGGATTTTAGTTTTGAATTGTCTCCTGATTTGACTTCAACGGGAAATATTTGTCCGTCATATTGAAAAAGAAAATCGACTTCCGCTTGCGAGTTACGCGAATCACGTAGCCAGAAAGTCCTTTTTGTCGATACCGAAGCGGAAGTAGCCAGAAGACTTTGCCCTACAATATGCTCGGCTATTTTTCCTTTCCACGACTGACTAATGTCTGCAATACCGAAAAGTTCCCGTTGCAATCCAGCCTCATTATTTACTAAACCCGTATCCAACCATAGTAATTTGGGCGACTTTCTCAAATCCGGCTGTATGGGCATATCTGTCGATAATGTAGGATAAGAAAGTTCTAAAACCATAGCCTTTTCCAGGGTTTGTAACGCTTTCGACATTTCTCTTGACTTATAGTTTGAATTGGCAAAACGTTCAAATTTGATTCTTTCTCCGGCATATTGCCATCCATTTGTGAGAATATGCCGCAATACGTTTCGCATGGCTAAATTTCTTGCATACTTTTCCGAATCGTCTTTGTAGCCGTTCAACAGAGAATCATAAACACGCTGCAGGGCGACCAGGTCTCTTTTTTCAGCAAATAACGCCACTGCTTCGGGCATTCCGCCGACCAAAACATATTCATTAAAAAGTTTCATAGTCCGGTTGTGTATGCCCGTGGGCAAATTCACCTCAAGTAAAGCTTCCATGAGAGGCTCTTCGCCTATGGCGCCTAAAAATTCGCTGAACGAACAGGGACGAAGCGCTAAATATTCTACACGACCTACCGGAAAAGAGATATGAGAATCTATTAGGGTCTCAAGCAGCGAGCCTGCCGCAATGACGTACAGTTCAGGCAGGTCCTCATAAAAATAACGCAACAATGCGACCGCTTTCGGCGAGTTTTGTATTTCGTCGATAAATAGCAACGTGCGACCAGCTCGCTTGCTTTGCTTTTTCATCAGATAGATAGCGGTAAGCACGTCTTCTGCCGAATGATACGTTTCGAAAATTTCCTTGTCTTCTTTTCGTTCCAAATTTAACGAAAGAAAAATATCAAATTCTTTACCAAACGATTCAACTACCGTTGTCTTTCCAACCTGCCTCGCTCCACGAATGATGAGAGGCTTGCGAGCAGGATTTTCTGCCCATTGACGTAACTGAAATACAAACTTTCTGTAAAACATATATATATAACATTAAAAAAACGCAAAGATACATCTTTTTGCACAAAACCAAACATAAAATCGGAAAATTTTGTTACAAAACCAAACATAAAATCAGAAAATTTTGTTACAAAACCAAACATGACGGTCTGCATCCCGCGCATACGCGAAAAGGGGCGTACCGTCTCGGCAAAATCAATGTTGTCGTGGTCTTTCATCCATTTCAACTGGCTTTGGTGGCAGTTGAGCCCCTTCAGTTTGACCTCAATTTCATCCGAGATATCCACGTATTCTGTCACTGCTGTCGCGTTTTCGCTCTCTTTTAAGCGGAGGGCAGCCAGTTCAGCGGGCTTGATAACCATGTGCCCCAAATTTCCGTATAGCCCTTCCCATTTGCCCGATGGCGTCTTTATGCTTTACGAGACAATCCGGCAAGGTTGGTCTCCATGTTGTCTGCATAAAATGGTTGCTGCCTGTAGGTATTTGGTCATATCCATGCTCCTCAAATTTGTGATACAGTCCCAAACGTATTTTGACCTTTTCTTCGTCCATAACAAACGAAGGTCCGTAATACCAGTTACTTTGTACTACTGATCTTGGCATTTTTTTGAGAAAAATATCGGTTTTATGTCGGGCATAGTCTGACCAAACCCAGGAACGGACGCCCTTTTTTTCTACTTCGCCAATAAAAAAATACAAATCGCCCCACCAAAGGTCATTTTGGCGTATCACAACATGGTCGTAATTATATTGGACGTCTGCCTGTTCCTCGTCCATACCGAGATGGAAAAAACGTGGCGTATCGAAAATATTAATCACTTCGTGAATCAGGTCACGGCATACTTCATAATACTTTACTCAAATGCAAAAGATTTGCCCAGAGCATATTTTGGGCAGGTTTTTCTTCTGCAAAAAGATGATATGACATAATGTTGCTTGCTACTCCGGCAGCAACGGCTTGTTTTATAAAATTTCTACGTGTTGTCATTTTGTGGTTTTTATTTATTTACCGAAATGTTTATCTGCAAAATCCATAAATCTCATCCAGTCATAATCGGTCACATCGTGTTTTCCTTCTCTGATATGGTATCCCATATCGTTCATGATTGGTTGATTAAGGGGTGGTTGCTGGTTGGTTTCAAGACCTTTGAGTCCATACAATTCGTACACGGGTGCGGCATAATATCCTGCAAGGAATTCGCCTTTAGGGTCTGCCCACAGGTCTTCTGCCGCGCTGGCAATATACGCTTTGCGCGGAGCAATTAAAGATATGAGTTGATGCTGGTCGAAAGGCATATTTGCCTCGTTGTTGGCATACTGCTTGAACGCCGTGCAAAACCAGGGAAGTCCCCAAGTTGTGATACGGGCTATGTCTTCGCCGAATACTCTTTTGGATAAAGCAGCGCCGCCACAGCCCGAATTGTTGGAGATAACGATGCTAAACCGCTCGTCTTGCGCTCCTGCCCAAAGCGCCGCCTTGCCCTGTCGGGAATGTCCCATGATGATGATTTTTTTCATATCAACGCACTCTTGCGTTTCAAGATAATCTACAATGCGGCTCGACCCCCACGCCCACGCGCCTATTGCCTGCCAATAGTCGGGCGTTTTTACATCGGGGCTGTAATCTGAAAATAATACGCAAACAGATTGTTCTTCCCCAATCGGAACATCAGGGAAAACGTCCATATACGACATGGTAGCAACGCCATAGCCGCGAGCGATGATTTGTTCATAATTCCAGCGTTCCGATTGGCTTCCCCGTTCAAGGTCATTTTTGTTATATTTCCAAAAATTAGGCGGCAAGGATAAAAAAGATGACAAAATGATAGACGTGTCGGCGCTGGTAGTGTGATTACCTCTATAGTTATAGGCAACAAACACGGGCGCCTTTCCTTTTGATTGATTGGGGAGTACCAGCAATAAAAGCGCTTCGTGTTTTTTTGAGCCGTTGGCGAAGGTAAATTTCACCTGTTTGCAGGTTGCTTTCCCATTCAAAAAATTGTGATTTTCCGACAGAATTTCGTAAGTTGCCTCTATTTTTTCCTTGGGCGTGCGACCATACATCTGCGCGGAAAAGATTTCCAGCAATTCTACGCGTCGTTGGTTTTCCCACTGTTCTACGGTGGTTACCTTCGTACCGTCGTTGAAGGTCAACGGATCGGGGAGGATAAATTCAGGTACTTTCGATTCGTCATAATTGGGAACAAATTCCTGTGCGAAAGAAAAGCCTGCTAATAAGAGGAATGTAATGATTACGGTTAAATATCTCATTCTTAATTCTTAATTATTAATTGTTGATTATTTCGTTGCATCAATAACACCCTTGAAATATCCTATAGATTCGGCTATTCCGGCTAACGGCTCTTTCATATCCTTTTCATATTCGAGACTGCAAGCGCCGGCGTATTTCACTTTGCGCAGCATCTTCACGAAAGCGGGAATATCAAGGATTCCGCGTCCCATTTCGCATGTCCACCCTTCCTTGCTAGCGGCGGTCACGTCCTTGATATGGATGTCGAACACGCGTGTGTGGTACTTTTTCAAGTCCTCGACGGGATCGAAACCGTCGCGGGCGTTATGCCCTATATCCAAACACATACCGATACGCGGGTCTAAGTTTTTCACGTTGTCCCAAACGTTTTTGGCATTCGGAAAAAGCGGAAGGTCAGGACCGTGAATATGAATGGCATACGTGAAATCATATTCCTTCACTTTTTTGTCTATATACGGCAGCAGTTCATAAGAGGGTACGCCCACCATAAATTTCACTCCTACCTTTTGGGTATAGACAAAAGCATCGTCAACCTGCTTTTCCGTTCTCATGGAAATAGGACCTGTTGCGTAGCCGGTCACGCCCTTGTTTTTCAATTTGGCGAGAAACGCGGCAATTTCATCGTCCGTAGCGTCATACGGCAAATGAAAATCCTTGATGCACAAATAATGCACATCAATACGCTGCATCATTTCGAGCGTTTGGTCAATGTCGAAATGATAAAAACTGTAGCCCGCCATAGAGACCTTGAACAGGTCTTCCTTTTGGGGTTTCTTTACAGGCGTGGGCGCGGCGGCTTGCAGTTCTTCTCCGAACAACGCCGATGACGCTCCTATTGCGAGCAATCCTGCGCCCGCTTGTTTTACAAAATTTCTTCTATCCATTTTTGATTTATTTTTATTAAATTAAACTAAACTAAAAAAGCGTGAAACCTTTTGATTTTGGCTTACACGCTTTTATAATTTTTGATTAAGATTTATCTTTATCTTTATCGACTATCTATTAGCAACCTGAAACTCTGTTATCTGGCGTTTTTCTTCGTTTATTGCCAATCCTACGCAAAGCGAGTCAGAAAAAGGCGCGGCATAATTCATTTCTTCGATTTGCCGTAGCGCTTCATTGGCTCTCCTTTTTGCGCTCTGACGCTTAGTGGCGATTTTTATTTCTACAACCCATGTAGTAGGGTTATCTATGTGAGAAAAAACCAAATCGGAGCGACCTTTGTTGGTATGCATTTCGGCAATAACATTGAGTCCGCAGCCATGCAAAAAAGCCAAAATACAGGAACGACAAATTTTTTCTAACATAATCAGGTAATTCTTCCGGCTAAGTATTTCGCCGGTAGAATAATCGTCGTAAGGAATTTTTGCCAAAAGACGATTAACAACCTGTACAAAGCCGGCAACATTGTTTGATGTTACCGAAGTCGTCAGTTCATAATGGATCACATTGTAGACCGTTTCAGTGACAATATTTTGAATCAGCAGTCGCGACATTGAATTGAGCACTTCGGTATTGGGATAATCCAACAAAAACATACTTGATTGCCTTTCCCGCAAAGTCAGATACCCACTCTGATACAGAAAACCTTCCGGAGGCGTTGTGTCTACATCGCCCGGACTGCGGGCAAAACTTTCAGGAACAGGAAGATTGCGAAATTGCGCCACTGTCAACTTCCGATTTTTCATGTAGTCGGCTATCAGTTTTGACTGACCGGTTTCTACCCAATAATCGGCAAAAACTTTTTCGCCAAAAAACGCCAACGTGGAAAAAGGATTGTAAAGCCGTGTCTGACAGTTTCTATCAAAACAAAAACCATCATAATAATAACGCATTTTTTCAATCAACTCTTCCGTTGAAATATCCATGCTTTTTGCTGTCTCATCAAGATAATCGGGAAAATACTGAATGATCTCGTCTTCCGTATAGCCGCACATTTCGGCATATTCGGGCATCAGCGATATATCGGTGGTGGTATTGAGCGTTGAAAAAACGCCGAAGCGAGCGAACTTGGAAATGCCCGTAAGGAAAATGAAACGGATGTAACGGTCGTTTGCCTTCATTTGTTTGTAACAGTTTCGTAAAACGCCGCGAACTTCATTTGCCATATCAGTGTCGTTGACAAACTCCGTATAAGGAGCATCGTATTCGTCTATCAGGACAACTACTTTTTGATTGTGTTTTGAACTGGTATTCATGATTAAGTCATCAAACAAGTCTCCTGACGAATTGCTGTCCGATAGTGAAACACCAAGCCGATTTGCAATATTCCTGATTTGTCGTGCCATAGATTTTTTAATGCCATCTATACCATCGCTGGTCACAACCTTGCTCATATCCAAACTAATAACAGGACTCGGCTTAAACTCGGGTCTGTTCAAAAATTCCTCGGCATACAGCCCCTTAAAAAGTTCCTTCCTGCCCGAAAACAATGCCTCAAAAGTAGAAACAGTGAGCGATTTGCCAAAACGACGAGGGCGGGCAAAAAAATAAATTTTGCCGGTATCTATTAGATGAACAAGATATTTCGTCTTGTCAACATACACATATCCCTCAGTTCGTATCTCTTCAAACGTGGGGATGCCCGTAGGTAATTTTAATCTTCTATTTTCCATCTTTTCATTTTCAAATTTCAACATCACATAATCAAGACATCTTATTTCGCCAATGAATCATATCGTAAAACATATACCTCGTTTGCAAGGGCTCGGAAAGTGTTTGACGATAGGTTTCTTTTTCCTGTTCTTCGGTTGAAAAAACCGATACGAAGTCATTTTTTTGATAAAAACCAATTACGGCAGGCTCATTATAAGCGTCAACCAAAAGAAAACGGACAAAATCGGGAAATTGGAAAAGGCAAATGTTTTTAATTGCTTTCATCAATTGCGAACCTATGCCCTGTCCGTTAAATTCTGATGCAACTCCTAGACGACCTATAAGAGCGGCTGGATATGATTTCAAGGATTTTTCCCTTGGAATATATTCCTTTACTTTTTTTCGTCTACTACCAGGCAGGTCGACTGTTTTGATGCTACTTGCCGAAAATGAAAATGCACAAACCACAGTTCCACTAATTATGTGACGGAAAAAGAATGTCCGTGACAACATTTGGTTTTTATATTTGAGGGCATCATGATTGAAAAAATCATTCAAATCCGTATTGCCGCAATCGAAATCCGAAATGATATTTTCTTCCGATAGAACTACCATTTCACAATCTATATCCAAATCAATCATAACCGAAAATATTGTTTCTTTTGAAAAATGCTTTCCACTTACGATAACTTTCTTGCGCTTCCTCTTTGCTTGTGTTATCAGTAAAATTAGCCCAACGTTCATAAAATTCAACCGCTACTTTGCCTCTCAATACTGGAGGCGATTTTATTTCTAATGCCATATTTGTTACATTTTTAATTTTTAAAATCAAACCGCAAAAATACAAAAATATTCAACACTACAAACAAAAAAGATTTTTTTACTTTTCTTTTCGTGTAAACCAATATGTCAAAGAACCTATTTTTTAATTATGAATTACGAATTATGAATTACGAATAATTCTCAATTCTCAACTCTCAATTATTATTTCCATATTTGGGGCGAGTTTACGCCTCGCCCCAACATAATGGAAACATTTTTTACTTCTATATTCAAATATCTTTAGCGGCTATCGACTATTTCAAATAATCAGGCAATTCTATCGCCGCCCCGAAGCCGGGCAATTTGCCATTCTCTACCGTCCAGCCGTTTTCAGTGGTAAAGCGCCCGCCAATAGTGCCGTCGGCTGCAATTTGGGCTTTGGTGATGTCGGCGCCATTCATAAGGTTTTCGCCAATAGTACCAGTACCTCCTAAACTCCAATTGTTGCCTCTCGTCATTTCATCGAACGCTACATTATTGGATAAACCATCACGTTCTTGGCTTATTATACGACCAAACGTAGCCATTCCGGAGGATCCAAAACGCAAAATTCCTGAATTCAGCGCGGCACAGTTTGTTATTGCTATGGTTGCAACGGGTCCTCCCAAAATACCACCACAACTTCTGTTGCCGACGACTTCCGCAGTAATGTAACAGTTGTGTATCTCGGATGTGTGCAGATACCCTACCATACCTCCTGTAAAGTGGTCGATGCCTCTCACGAAGCCTCCCGCAACGTATTCGGATACCGACCCATCATTACTAAATATCTGAAATGGCGTATTTGATTGCTCACCCGCAACATAACAGTTGTTTATCTCTGAAAGATCTGCAGCAAAACCCGCCACAGCGCCAACGTACCTGTGATTGGTTATGCCTGATGGCGATATTACGATGCCAAGACGTGTTATCGTGGCTCCATTTACATATCCGAAGAGTCCCCTTGCCATCTCATCTTGTACACGGTACTCAAAAAAGAGTTTGGATACGATATGTCCCGCGCCGTCAAAAGTTCCTTTGAAGGCAGGATTACGGTAATCTGCGGTGGGTGTTCGTTGTCCGCTATACGACCAGCCTATGGGTATCCAGCCTTTTCCGTCGTTGAAATCCTG
>Ga0099364_10009494_pt1 | contig 13493 bp, 8 predicted proteins | sample TergutTh196P3_FD_73070 | JGI IMG/M metagenome (GOLD analysis project Ga0099364, IMG submission 73070) | Microcerotermes parvus P3 segment gut microbial communities from Pointe-Noire, Republic of the Congo - Th196 P3 | ecosystem: Host-associated > Arthropoda: Insects > Digestive system > Gut ...
ATTCCGATAAATCATAAAACTCAAGTCCTGTCCGTCTATCTTTTTCCCTATTTAATAAACCTTTTTCTTCCCATCTGTATAAAGTTCTTTTTGATACATTTATGATTTTTTCTAAATCTCCTATTGGTATTATATTTTTTAAACAATACATCTCATCATCCATCCTATCATCGTTCATCATCCAGTACCCAAGTACAAATTTTACATCCGACCGTATATCATCTTTATATTCTCTTTTCCATTGATAAAAAAAACTTTTAGAATTTTGCAAAGCTACTTTATTCCAATATTTTCTAATATCGTTTCTTCTATCAAAAGAATTATTTACAAAATACTTTTTCGTGCTCTTTGGCTTTGGCTTTTTGCTCCCTTTAATTTTATTTATCCCCCGTATAAAAGTCATACGATCAACCATTCCATCAATACTTTCACTCTCTGATAAAAGATTGATAACATCTTTTTTTTTTATCCAAGCGTCTAACATCCCCGTCAAAATTTACCCCGTTAAACCATCCAATTTACTAACCGCGTCCCGCTTTGCCCTGTCTACCACTTTGGCGTATATCTGGGTAGTTTTAATGTCGGAGTGTCCCAACAATTTGCTAACCGTCTCGATAGGTACGCCCAAACTCAAAAGCAATGTAGCATGTGAATGGCGCGACACGTGGAACGTCACGCGCTTTGTTATTCCTGCTGCCAACGTCCAACCCGCTAACGCCTGATTGACGTAACCGTTTGCAAAAAGCGTAAATATGCTATCATCGCTATTTGCCCCGTCCCGCTCCGGTAAAAACTTAATCGCCTCGCCCGATACCTGCAAATATTCATACTTCTTTGTTTTTTTCTGCGTGTACCTGATCAACGTCCCCCCTTCATTGTCCGTACTGATGTCTCCCCATCGCAACGTCTTCACATCTGAAAAACGCAACCCGCTAAAACAGGCAAACAAAAACGCCTGCTTAACTACCGGCTTTACGCATGGAGTTTGTACCAACCGCCTAACCTCTTCAATGGTCAAGTATTCTATTTCCGTCGCTTTCTGTTTCGGCTTGTTATCCGGCTTAATTTGCCGAAACGGGTTTTTACTAATAATCTCATCCGATACGGCTGCGTTTAAAATGACTTCAAACCTTTTCACATAAGCATATTGAGAATTGACTTTTAAAGGTCTGCTATTCTGCTTATTTATCGCCGTTTTCAGGTGTTCAACGAAGCCGATGCAATAATCCCTGTCTATTTGCCTGAATGTCGTATTATCGCCGCTATATTGCTTCAAATGGTGATGCAACGCTATGTATCCCATACATGTACCGCGCATATTTCCGCCCGATTCCGCTTTTTTCTTTTCCGCGTACTTTAAAACATAATCCAATAGGCGCATCTTTGAACGTCCGGCAGTTGATATGAAGCCGTGCGCCTCGTTTTGAAGTTCTACAATACGCTGCGCTTTTACTTTGTTCGCTACCCGCATCGTTTCCCTGTTTGCATCTTTGTCCGCCTGCGTCCGCTCCGGTATGATGTATAACTTCAAAAACTCATACCGGCGTACCCCCTGCATGTATAAATCCAAATAGATAGATTCATTCCCGCCCTTCAATCGCTTAAACCGGATCGTTACCGGCTCTTTTACCTTTGCCCTCTCTGCTGTCTTTTTTGCCATGTTCAAACATTTTAATTGTTACCGGCTGCAAAGATAGCGCATAAAAAAGACATAGCAAAGGAAAATAAAAGAAATTTTTGCTTTTTATCCTATTTTTTTTCTGTGTGATTACTAATATATTGAATATTAGGGTAACATGAATATCATCATATTTCAAACGGATAACATTAAAACGGGTAACGTATAACGTGCAGGTAACAAATATAACAATATCATAGGAACGCAAAGGAACAAACGCCCCGTTTTAATCTTTTACGGGATATTTGCACTCATGTAGTTGTAAGCTGTATTTTTTTCCTCTGGTATCGACTTTTTTTCCCTTGTTTTATTTTAATTTTTGGCTCTTTGCATTTGTGCTTTTAATCCATAATCATTACAAGTCTCCAAAAGAACATACACATCCTTGCAAATCTCCATCCCTTCTTTCCAAATCTCCAAATCCTCAAAACGTTTATAATCTTTCATATATCATAATGTTAAAATTTTTTCCCGCTTCCCCATATCAGGGCGTATGCAATACGCCCCTACCATTCCCCCATTTCCCCTCCTTCCCCGCGAGCTATGCTCGCTTTCCCCGTGAGCTCCGCTCACTTTCCCCGCGAGCCCCGCTCGCTTTCCCCGCTCGCCTACATATACTCCACACTAACCACCTTCAAAAACCTCTCCACCAGCACTTTACTCAACCTCTGAATCAGATGCCTGCGCAGTTCTATTTCTACCGGCAGGCTGGGGTCGTGATGTGTTTCATTGATTTTTGTGCCGACTAAAATGTATATCTCATCGGTATCTAACAGGAGTTTGCATATTTGGTCGGCGGGGCCTCTTCCAAATTGCATATTGGCATTAAGGTTGATGTTATTTAATAAATGTGTCACTTTACTTAAAGTCAGCACGCCTTCCGTGACTAAATCAACGCCCCTCATTTTTGAGCTGGGTGGCAAAGCAGGGTCTAAGCGTTCTTCATTCGTAACGGTTCTTCCTAATTCTCGCGCAATAATCTCCGTCGTAGTAGCGCCGCTGACGATTTTGTTCCCGTTAAAATTTTTTAGGATCGTCGCAAACTCATTGTCTTTATCAGGGTTGAAGGGAGGTCCTGTACATAGAAGCGTTTTCCGGGCTTTCCGGAAATAAACCACAGCGCAGGTGAGGTCGTCTTTAGGCTTATGCAAATCGTTAGCCGACGCCCGTTTGACTACTCTTTCGGCAAGGTCGGTCGCCGAGATGGTGGGTGTCGCCTCTATGATACCTCGGACGAACCGTATAAAATCGTTTCTTCCCCATCCCATGGTAAGCCCTTTTTCCAAACCGGATTGGATGATCCCGTCCGAGCAAAAGACAATACGGTCTTCAATACAGGGTGTAAAGGTGCATTTTTTTAAGTTCATGACCCGTTTGTCCTTGCTGTCGCCTTCATATTTCAGAGGCGTCCATTCCGGTTGGTATATTCTGTTCCCTCTCAGGATCAATGTCTGAGGATTGTCGTATTCTAAAATGGAAACGGTATTGCTTTCGATAGCAATATCAACGATTGTGTATGTTGAATAGCTGATTTTTCGCTCGCTGCAAACAGGCAGCGCTTTCATAATAATACCGGCGAGCGCGTTTGCGTCTTTGTGTTCTAACGAAAAATTGAGCGAAATGGTTGCCGTCAGTGTTGCCAGCATATTAGCGCGCACGCCATGCCCCATCCCGTCAGACAGGACGCACAACACCCGGTTTTCTTCGGGGATTCTTTTGGAAAGAAAGACATCTCCGCAAATTTTCTCCCCTTCATGGTTGATTTGGAAATGCCCTACTTCAGCATGGTATTTTTCTTCCTCTTCGTCCGGTATCTCCTCATGAAAGCGATAGTCATTCATTCTATTCTATTCTATTATCACGTCTAAGCCGGCATCCCGATACATCTTCAGTTGTTCCGGTGTAATTTGTTGGTCTGTAATCAAATGATGAAGTTCCTGGAGGGATGCAAACCGGATGTACGAGTTCTTTTCAACTTTTGAAGAATCGCACAGCAGGAACACCTCATCCGTATTTTCCATGATTTTTTGCGTGATGGCGCCTTCTTTGGCATCAAACGAACTCAACCCGTTTTTCAGAGAAATACCGTCAGCTCCAATAAAAGCCTTGTTTGCATGGTACATCCCAATCGTGTTCTCGGCGACAGGCCCGTAAACGGCTTGTCGTTCATAATCAATTTCTCCGCCTATCAGCGACAGGCGGATGTTCTGATAATTCATCAGTTCGGAAATCACCGGCAGCGAGGTCGTGATCACGGTTAAACTCTTGAATTTGGCAATGTATTTTGTGAACAGGGAAAGGGTCGTGCCGCAGTCGATAAAAAGAATATCGCCTTCCGTAACATATCCGGAAGCTAACTTGCAGATCGCTTCTTTGTTTTGCCTGTGTTGATTGATTTTGAGGTCGTAGGTGAACAGCAAATCGGTTGCTTTCGACTTGACGGCACCTCCGCGTGTCCGCGACAATAGCCCTTTTTCATCTAATTCGGCTAAGTCACGGCGGACGGTAAGGGGTGATACCCTAAACTTCTGCACGATTTCCTGGATATTCAGAATACCTTTTTCATTCAGCGTATTCATTATGAATTCTTTTCGTAATGCTGGGATCATGTGATTGATTTTGTATTTAATTCGACATTTTTCGGGGCAAAAGTACATTAAATAATTCATATATTATAAGGATGTGCAAAAAATATTTTTTTCGGCTATAATAATTACCACAAAGGACACAAAGATTTTTCACAAAGGACACAATGACTTATGCTTTGTGCCCTTTGTGCCCTCCTTGTGTCCTTTGTGGTTAAAAAATATATAATACAGGACCCCTAATCATAAATAAACACCCTGAAAATAAAGCATATAACAAAAATCCACACCGACACAAAAGTTAAATAATATAAAATCAGAATAAAGAATAGAACCCGTATGAATATATATGATTATATTTGCATCGAAAATTTTAATCAGGCTTATTATTGAAAAAAACAATCATTATCTCTAAAAACGAATCGTATGCCAAAAGATTGGTGGAAAGAAGAAGCGGCGGGAATCCCCCGCTTAGTGACGGAAACGCCGGGGCCTAAGTCGCGCGTGATGCACGCAAACACGACCAAGTACATGAAAGGGTTGAGTTCGCAGGTCAAGCTGTTTCCCGTATGTTTTGACAGCGGTTATGGGATCACCCTGACCGATGTTGATGGAAACCGGTATCTCGACTTCTCGTCGGGAATATATGTGACATCGTTAGGCCATTGCCATCCGAAAATAGCCGAAGCGATAGCTTACTGGTCGAAGAAACTCATGAACATCCATGACTTCACGACGCCGGTAAAGGAGAAGCTGATGGAAAAGATGGCTTCCATCATGCCGGGCAAACTGAACGCCATCCAGCTGTACTCGGACGGTACATCCGCCGTAGAAGCCGCAATCCGTGCAGCGCGGGCTATCAGTAACAAACACGAATTTATCTCGGCTTACCGTGATTTTCACGGCAAATCGATGGCCGCCGTCAGCTGCGCCCAGATGTACCGCGGGGAGACCCATAGCTATGGAGCGACGCGCGCGGCGGGCTTCTACATGGTACCGCGCCCCGACCCCTATCGTCCGCTTTGGACAAAGGCCGACGGTACCATAGATACGGACGCCTACATTTCGTTCTACGAGACTTTCATCAAGGAAGGCACCGTAGGCAATGTAGCAGCCTTTGTTTTAGAGCCGGTACAGGGCTGGGGCGGCAGCATCTTCCCCCCTGACGACTACTTCCCGAAACTCCAAAAGCTGTGCGAGAAATACCGCATCCTGCTCTACGACGACGAAGTATTAGCCGGTATGGGACGCACAGGCGAATGGCTGACCCTGAATCACTGGGATGTCGTTCCTGATATCGTCACCTTCGGCAAATCCTTTGGCAACGGCTTCCCTGTCACGGCAATGGTCGTAAAAGAAGAAAACGGCGACGCCCTCGAAAAGATATCCGCATCATCGAGTTACGGCGGCAACCCGATGGCCTGCGCCGCCGCATTAGCTTCGTTAGAAGTCATCGAAGAAGAGGACATCTTAAATAATGTACGCGAGGTCGGTCAATTCTTTATGAAACGTATGACGCAAATGAAAGAATCCCACCCGATCATCGGCGACGTCAAAGGCAAAGGCTTTTTGCTTGGGATAGAATTAGTCAAAGACAAAACCACAAAAGAACCCTTTGACGAAGCAGGCAAATTAGTCTACCAGAAAGCATTCCGCAAGGGTTTAGCCTGGATCCCCGCCGGCCACATCCTCCGCATGTCGCCGCCCCTGATCATGAACGAACACTATGCCTCAATGGGGCTCGACATGATCGAAGAATCCATAACAGAAGTCGAAAAACAATTCGATTACAATTAATCAAATCGTACCGGATAATGTTCCGGCGCGGTTTTTTTTTTATGCATTTTAATCAATGAAAAAATCACTATTTAAAAAATTTATGTATGAGTAAAAAACAATCAAAAATGAAACGAAAGATTTTTCTTTTCGTATGTGTCATGCAGTTTTGCATGTTCTCCTTGCTGGCTCAGCAAGGCATACGCATCACCGGTACCGTTTCTGACGACTATGGAGAAACGATGCCCGGTGTGAATGTCACCGTCAAGGGTAGTACCTCCGACGGTACGGTCACTGATGCCAACGGTGAGTTTTCCATCATCGTACCCGGCGAAACGACTGTGTTGCAGTTTAGTTACATCGGTTACCAGACGTTGGATGTTATTGTGGGTAACCGTAAGATTCTTCCCGTTACCTTGAAGGAGGTAGCAGCCGAATTGGATGAAGTGACGGTCGTCGCTTTTGCCACGCAGAAAAAGGAGAGCGTCATTTCCTCCATATCAACGGTCAAACCTTCAGAATTGAAAGTACCCAGCAGCAACCTCACTACCGCTTTAGCAGGGAGGATTGCGGGTATAATCTCTTATCAACGAAGCGGGGAGCCGGGTCAGGACAATGCCGAATTTTTTGTACGGGGCGTTACTACTTTCGGATATGCTGCTTCGCCTTTGATACTGATTGATGGGGTAGAGATGACAACGTCCGATCTTTCCCGTATGCAAGTAGACGATATTGCCAGTTTTTCAATTATGAAAGACGCCACGGCTACTGCCTTATATGGAGCAAGGGGCGCTAACGGGGTGATTTTAGTGACCACTAAGGAAGGAAAGGAAGGGAAAGCCAGTGTTTCAGTACGCTATGAAACGTCTATATCCTCTCCAACCAGAAATATTGAAATTGCAGACCCTATAACCTATATGCAACTTCATAACGAGGCGGTTGTTACGAGAGACCCGTTAGGGATACGGCCTTATTCGCAGGAAAAAATAGACAATACGATTGCCGGAACAAATCCGTATGTATATCCGGCGGTTGATTGGTACAAGATGCTGTTTAAGGATCAGACCGTCAATCAGCGCCTGAACTTAAACATCAACGGCGGCGGAACGATAGCGCGTTATTACATAGCCGGTACGTTCAGTCAGGACAATGGGGTGTTGAATGTGGATAAGCGCAACAATTTTAACAGTAATATTGATCTGAAACGTTATCAGATACATTCCAACATCAATATCAATCTAACGCGCACTACCGAAGCAATCATCAGGCTTCACACCACCTTTGACGATTATACAGGCCCGATTGACGGCGGGACAACGGTTTATAATAAAGTCATGCGCGCAAGTCCGGTATTGTATCCCGCTTATTTTCCGCCTGACGAAGCGCATGAATATACGAAACATATTCTGTTCGGTAATTATGGCAGCGGAGGTTACATCAATCCATACGCCGACATGGTCAGAGGCTATAGAGAATACAATGAAGCAACGGTATTGGCTCAATTTGAATTAAAGCAGGATTTGGCTTTTATTTTAAAAGGCCTGAAATTGAGGGCTTTGCATAATGAGACGCGGTATACGTTTAGTGATGTCAACAGAGCATACGTGCCATTTTATTATACCGTAGCCGGCTATGATAAATACACCGATGTATATGTGCTCAATGCTTTAAATCCAGAATCAGGGAGAGAATATTTGGGTTATTCGGAAGGCGCCAAAACGGTTGAATCTACAATTTATACCGAAGTTGCCATCAACTACGACCAGACCTTCAACGAAAAGCACACCGTTAGCGGTATGTTAGTGGGAATCCGCCGGAACAGAAACATATCCAACGCAGGAACGTTGCAACTCTCTTTACCCTACAGAAACTTGGGAGTATCGGGCAGACTTACCTATTCATTCGACAGCCGGTATTTCATAGAGGCTAATTTTGGATATAACGGTTCCGAGCGTTTCGACAGAAATCACCGGTTCGGTTTTTTTCCATCTATCGGATTGGGTTACCTGATTTCCAATGAACCATACTATGGTGACGGTCTGAAAAAGATCATGCCCAAACTTAAAATCAAAGCCACGTATGGCTTAGTTGGTAATGATAATATAGGCGGTCCTAACTCGCGTTTCTTCCATATATCCGAAGTAAATATGAATGCGGGCGGCACTTATTATTTTGGTACGGACTTCGGCTATACCAAAAATCTAATTCAAATACGCAGATATGCCAATCCCGATATTTCGTGGGAAATAGCGCATAAAATGAATGTTGGATTAGAGGTAAACCTGCTAAAATCCTTTGATTTGAATGTGGATATCTTTAAAGAAAACCGGAGTAGCATTTTGATGGATAGAGCCTATATCCCCAGAACGATGGGGCTATCGGAAGGAGTTGAAACGCCAAAAGCAAATCTGGGCGAGGCAGAGGGACAGGGAATAGACTTTTCCATTGATTACAACAAATCGTTTAACAACGATTTTTGGCTTGTAGGCAGAGTCAACTTTACGTATGCTACCAGTAAATACTTAAAATACGAAGAACCGGATTATCGTAAAACCCCCTGGCTGTCTGCCAAGGGACAGAAAATTAACCAGCGATGGGGATATGTAGCAGAGCGCTTGTTTGTAGACGAAGATGAGGTGAAAAACGCGCCTTATCAAGGTGCAACGGTGATGGCAGGGGATATCAAATACCGCGACATCAATGACGACGGTCAGATAACATCCATTGACATGGTACCTATCGGATTTCCTACGGTACCTGAAATAGTCTACGGATTCGGATTCTCTATAGGTTGGAAATTTCTCGATTTGTCCTGTTTCTTTCAGGGGTCGGCAAGAACATCTTTCTGGATTGACCCGAATGCAACAGCCCCTTTTATTAATTCCCAAACAGCCTTGTTGAAAGCATACGCCGACGACCACTGGTCGGAATATAACCGCGATCTGTATGCTTTGTGGCCTCGATTGAACAGTGAAGGAGATGTGAATAACCGAATGACCAGTACATGGTGGATGCAAAACGGCGCATTTATTCGTCTCAAGTCTATGGAATTTGGGTATACTGCCCCTGCAAAGCTCACGAAAAGAATAAAAATAGATAAAGTCAGAATTTATGCAAGCGGAACCAATTTATTGAATTTCAGTAAATTCAAACTATGGGATGTTGAGATGGCCGGTAATGGATTAGGCTATCCCATACAAAAAGTGATTAACGCAGGGATTCAAGTTTCTTTCTAAATTTTACAACTATGAAAAAGAATATATTCATTGTATTTATTGTATGGATGACGTTCTCCTGTAACGATTTTATGGACGTTATTCCGGATAACATTGCTACTATTGATAACATTTTCAATAACAGAGAACAGGCGGAACAGTATCTGTATACCTGCTACTCTATCATTCCTCCATTCGGAACATCTCAAGAACCAGGGATGGTATGTGGCGACCACGCATGGTATCATTATGATATTAACGGTTATATCCAAAACGGTTGGGACCTGATGCGAAGGGGAAACAATGTTTCGAGCGTCATCTTCAATTATTGGGGAGGACGATATGCCGGAATAGGTTATTGTAACGTTTTTTTGGCTAATATTGACAAAGTGCCGGATATGAACCGGTATGAAAAAGTCCGTTGGTCGGCGGAAGTAAAATTCATTAAGGCGTTTCATCATTTCTGGTTGCTCCAGATGTATGGTCCGATACCTATCTTACGGGAAAACCTGCCGATCAATGCCACTTCGGAAGAAGTAGCCGTATACCGCGATCCGGTAGATGATGTCGTAGAATACATCGTACAATTGATTGACGAAGCAGTTCCCGATCTGCCGCTCAAGATCGAAAACGAAGTGTCGGAATTGGGACGTATCACCCAACCCATCGCATTAGCTATCAAGGCGAAAGTTTTAGTTACCGCTGCCAGTCCGCTGTTCAACGGCAATACGGCTTATGCACAGTTAAAGGACAATCTGGGACGGACGCTATTCAATCAGGACGTTTCAGAAGAAGCCAAACTCCGCAAATGGGAAAGAGCGGCTGTAGCTTGTAAAAACGCCATTGACACTTGTTTGCTCGCAGGGCATCAGTTGTATGAATTTACAACGCTATTGCCTATCTCGGACGATACAAAAAAATTGGTTCAATGCTCGCAAATTGTAACGGAAAAATGGAATACGGAGCATATTTGGGGGACATATTTAGGCAATTTTTTAAGAGGAGGTATTGAAATGGCAACTATGCCCCGTTTACATAGCGACCATGCGACAACCGTTTATCAACAAATTGTTCCAACATTGAAAATGGCAGAGATGTTTTATTCCAAAAACGGCGTTCCAATAAGCGAGGATAAGGAATATGATTATGAAAACAGATATAGTATGAGACAAATTGAACCGGATGATACGTTTCATCGTTATTTTTTACAACCTAATCGGGTGACAGCTATACTGCATCAAGATCGAGAATCTCGTTTTTACGGAAGTCTGGGCGTAGATGGAGGTTGGTGGTTTGGAGTAGGACGTAATGATGATAATGCACAATGGCCGCTCAATTTCAAACTGGGACAAGTTCAGGGAGGTCGACAAGGTACCGAACGATACACTGTAACCGGCTTTTATATCAAAAAATTAGTCAGTTATTTAACGACCTATAATGGTACGACGATGGTACGACGGGCATTCGATTGGCCTATATTCAGGTTAGCAGACCTCTATTTACTCTATTCTGAAGCAGCAAATGAAGCCGAAGGACCTAACGGCGCACATAGCGCTGATTTGTTCTATTATATAGACGAAGTGCGCAAACGTGCCGGTCTGGAAGGAGTGAAGGTATCTTGGGATACTTATACCAATAACAAAAAGTATGACACTAAAGAAGGTATGAGGCAGATTATCCAGCAAGAGCGCAATATTGAGTTGGCTTTCGAGGGTCATCGCTTCTGGGATATCCGCAGATGGGGACTTGCATTGGAATATTTTCGACAACCTATTCAGGGATGGAATATAGAAGGAGAGACGGATGGAGACTTTTACAATGTGGTGACCATCGACCGAATAAATTATTCTCTGAGAGATATTTTATGGCCCATTGCAGAATCCGAAGTAATGATCAACCCGAATCTGGTGCAAAATCCGGGATGGTAGGTTTATTGACAATTGACAATTGAAAGTTGAAAATGTTAAAAGACTATGAAATAAATCATTAGCTTTACAACCAAGAGGTTAAAAAAATGTATATTTTAAATTTTAAATTTTTTCGTATGAAAACTAAGATTATAATAATGACTTGCATGGTTATTTTGTTATATTCATGCAAAGAGGATGAAAAGGGACAATATCCAATCCATAGTAATTCGCCCGGTAAGGTGACTTCGGCAAGAGTCGAAGAAAATGTTCCGGGTGGAGCTGTCATTGTTTATGACATACCTTCGGATAAAGATGCCATGTATGTACGCGCCCGTTATGCCCTTGATGATGGCACTCCCATGGAGTTAAAATCTTCGGTTTATACCAACAAAATAACAATTGTTGGCATAGGACGGTCACGCGAAGTAGCGGTCACATTGACTGTCGTCGATCGAAGCCAAAATGAGTCCGAACCGGTAACGATTGTTGCCTATCCTTTAGATTCGCCTATATATGATATAGCAACTTCAATGATCATACAGGATGATTTCGGCGGGATTTCCTTGAGATGGGACAATCCAACCAAGATGCCTATCGTCATAGATGTATATTCGCCTGACGAAAATGGCGATAGAATCCAAGTAGATCGATTTTATTCCCAGTCGCAAAACGGCAGAGCTAACGTGCGCGGGCAAGAATCGAAAGAAACCATATTTGAGGTCGAAATAACCGACCGCTGGGGGAATCGCATTGATCCGATATCAGGAACTTATACCCCATTATATGAGGAACTATTAGATAAATCCAAATTTCGCAGATGGAATCCGACCGGTTTGATTTATTTCCATGATCCTAGTGCGGGTCATCAAATCGAAGCGTTATGGAATGATATTTGGCATCCCGACGTCTGGTGTGCTGCCTCGTATAATAACCACATGTGTTTTGATATGGGGCAGCTTGCAAGAATAAGTCGCTTCAAAGTTTACCAGACAGGAACTGCCGGTCAGTTATATGATTTTGCTTCCCCAAAACGTTTCGAAATATGGGGTTCTACCCATCCGGATGTAACTGACGATAAATCCGGATGGCAATTGGTGGGGTATTTCGAATCGTACAAACCTTCAGGGTTGCCTCGAGGACAAAATTCCGACGAAGACTTTGAATATGCAGCTATGCAAGGAGAAGATTTTGAGGTTGAGAATAGTCCCACCGTCCGTTATATATGGATTGAATGTTTAGAGACTTGGGGTCAGAGTGAACGGTTCTATATGATGGAAATGACTTTATGGGGACAAGTGGAAGAATAATATAATAACTTTAAAAATAGATCAATATGAAATATTATGATAATAATTGGTTGTTGTGCGGTATGCTATTGTTTATGTCTGCACTTTTTTCCTGTTCCAGAATGAATGACCTCCATGATCCGTATTTAAAGAATGGTGAGATCATTTATACGGGGATGGTTGATTCAGCAAATGTATTTTCGGGAGAAAACCGGGTTATGCTACGCTATTACACATCCGATCCCAAAGCTAAAACCCTGTTAGTCTATTGGAATCTTCGAACCGAATCTGTTCAATTTGAAATTCCCGTTAAAAATGCCGAAGACCCTGTGGAAGTGTTTATTGATAATTTGGATGAGGGTCCGATCTTTTTCGAGTTGTTTACATTAAACGAGGATATGCAGAACAAGTCTGTCCCGTATAATGTGGAAGGAAATGTATATGGGAGTTTGTTTCAACAATCGCTGATAAATAGAAACATCAGGAACGCGGATTACGATTCTGACAACCATTCGATTACTATCGAATGGTATAGCGCAGATCCCAAATCCGTTGGTTGTCAGGTCAAATATTTGAATCGGTCCGGAGCTTTTGTATATCATTCAGTATCTGCCGACGAATCGGTGACGGTAATTGAAGATGTATCAGACGACATTGAATACCTCGAATACCAAACCATCTTTTTGCCTGAACCGGATGCCATAGATATTTTTTATGCAGTTAATAGAAAGGGTTATTTGATGGCGCCGGAAGAAAGGATGATTGACAAATCCAACTTCCGTCGATGGAATCCACCGGGATTCCCTTACACCAGTTATGGCGGCGTATGGGAGATAGAAAATCTTTGGAACAATACATGGGGGGAAGGAGCAACAGGATATGCAGGGAGCAGAGACTTCTTTACTTTCGACATGGGGCAGGTTTCAAAAATAACCAGATTCAATGTCCGCCATACACTTTATGTTTATAACAATGATGGAGCTTCTCCAAGACGTTTTGAAATATGGGGGGCCGATTCTCCGAATGTGACCGATGATTTGTCC
>Ga0099364_10009495_pt1 | contig 13493 bp, 14 predicted proteins | sample TergutTh196P3_FD_73070 | JGI IMG/M metagenome (GOLD analysis project Ga0099364, IMG submission 73070) | Microcerotermes parvus P3 segment gut microbial communities from Pointe-Noire, Republic of the Congo - Th196 P3 | ecosystem: Host-associated > Arthropoda: Insects > Digestive system > Gut ...
TCGCAGACTTTGTGGGGTGGAGCGAAGTATTGCGGAAAAAGGCGGCGCAAGTATGTGGGGTTATTTTGAAAATGAAGTACTAGTGCTGCACAATGCAATTTCACCCACCATCCTTGCGCCGCCATTTTCCGCTTGGCTAAAACTTTACAATATTACTCGTCATACCAAAGGGTATAACTTCATTTTGTGCGGTTTCTTTGTAAACTTCCTCTCCGTGCATGTAGTCGCTGATAGCTTTTCCGGTCATCGCTTTGAACTTTAACGCAACTTTACTTAGGATTTCTTGTTCTTCCAATGTAAATGCAGGCTCCGCCGCATCATCAAACGGAACAATGTGATATGATGTGCTTTCTTCGTACTCTTCCTCGACAACACGTACAGTCGGCAGATAAATAATCTCGTTGTGCGCCAAAGGCAAAGCGCCTAAAGGCTTATGCAAATATACAAGTCCGGTTATGGCTCTGCCGTGTTTGTTAAAGAACAACACATCACAGTACCAAAGAAGTTTCATAAGCTTTACTTTGTACAGATTCTCTACATGTTTCGCGAAATATGAAATCATGTCGCCGACTTTATCTATGTCAAGTAGTTTGTATCCATTAGCATCACACTCTATGTCATAGTCAATATACTTGTTCGTAATTGCTTGATACCTCAGATAAGTATTATTATCTGTTTTTATCATAACTTTCAATTTTGATTTTAACTCGTCAAAACGGGCATCGTTGAAAAGATGCTTGTGCTTCAACAATTGCTCCAGTGCAAATGACGGACTCTTTGATACCATACGCAGCAAGCTGTCAAATGTTTCTTCCTGGATCGACTTGGTTTCATATCTCGCCACAGTCACGTCGCCGCCGCCGAGAAGGTTTGATAATTCTTTTTGTGTGAATTTGTACTTCTTACGAATCTCGATTATCTGAGACGAAGTAAGCAGGTTATGTTTTACGCGATATGCATCGCGCGCCCTGAGAAGATTTTCGTCGAACATCTTTCCCGGCGCCCAAGAATTGCCATCTTCATTCATGGTATTCGGACAAGCAAACCCTTCTTCAATGTATTCAACTATGTCACCTTTTATTTCCAGGGATGTTTCAGTGTGAATTATTTGAACCTCATGCTCTATATTGCAAAAAGGGCAGTATTGAACTGATAACTCCGTCTTTTTCCTGCTTTCCATTGCTTATTTACTCCTTTTGTATAATATTTACTTTGTTGTCCTATCCTGAATATGGTTTTTTCACCGGATGTTCAGCAAAATGAAATGATAGCACGAACACTTTTCTGCCTTTTTGATTAGTCACATTGACTTTTATGTATACATCCTTGAAATCTATCGTTTTGGAGAATACAAACAGAGGTGGTTGTGAGGGGTATTGGAAATCGGGAACTGTTTCACAATAATCACTCTCCGTTAGAGAGATAAGCGTGTTACGGATATCCTTTCGATCATATCCCAAAGTAACCATAGTCAGTCTGTTTTTGTATCCCGTAGAACCAACCTTGCCATCTTGCAGCAGATAAAAATCGTTATCAATACAGAAATTCCCTTTGTGCAAGATTTGCCTCATGTCTTTAAGAAACTGCTCTACTGTTTCAGTAATATCTATATATCCTTGAGCCATTACATCACCGTCCTTTATGCACATTGTATCATCACTGTGATAATATGTCAAGCAATTATTATCAATTGATAAATATCGCTTGTGTCAAGAACATGGTAATTGGTCTAAATATCCGCTGTCACCACATGTTTGGCAACCGTGGCCACTTCATAAGTAGTATATGTGAGCAGTCAAAAAGCCGGTGAAAGGCTGCGGCAAGCGCCTTCCACCGGCTTTTTTGACATGGCAGCATCAGATTAAGCTGCAAGGTATAAAGCAGTTTTTTGAATCGATTGGGATGACTTCTTTGCACATACAAATAATGCCGCCGCACCCCTGCGTGACCGATGCTTTTTCTAAAACGTCAAACTTGGCTGCTTCACGGTTATTGGGATTCGCGGATTTCTTTATTTCCAAGGGATATACGGCGTTTCCCAGCTCGACAAGGACGTCGATCTCCTTTGCGTTGGAATCGCGGTAGTACGTCATATTAGCTTTGTTTGGCGAGTAAGCATAATTCTTGAGCATTTCAACGACAACGGAATTTTCAAAAAAGTGACCGCTTGCCGCCCCGTTCATAAGCGTTTCTCTCGTCGGCCACATCGACAGATGAGCCGCAAGCCCTGTATCCAGGAAATACAGTTTCGGCGTTTTTGTCAGCCGCTTCAAAGCGTTATTCGCATAAGGCCGAAGGAGAAAGACAATGCCCATGCCCTCTAATAGCCGAAGCCAAGCCTTTGCCGTTGGCTGTGAAATATCCGCACCGTCAGCCAGAGTTTTATAATTAATCTGCACAGATATCAAAGCGGCGCAAGCAGTGAGAAATCTGCCGAAGCGCAGGGTATCTGTAACTCCGCCAAGCTCCGCAACATCGCGCATGAGGTAAGTATCGATATAAGCATCGTAATACTCTTGCCTTTGTTCGGCGTCGGCGTCTGAAACTCGCGGCATTCCGCCGCGCCAAATGTGTTCATAGACATTAATAATATCGTTTTTTTCGGCTGCCGCCTGACGCTCTAACAGGCAGGGCAAAGAAAAATCCAAAGTGTTTTCAAAGAAAATACCGTCCTTTTCATTTTTGGTTAGGCTGTATAGCTCAAGGATCCCAATCCTGCCGGCAAGTGTTTCACGAACATTTTTCATCATCTCGAAATGCTGGGATCCGGTCAGCCAAAAAAGCCCCGTCCTGTCGCTTTCGTCGCAAATTCTTTTAATTTGGCTAAACAATTCGGGAGCGTGCTGCACCTCGTCAATAATCATCGGCGGCTTATATGTTTGGAAAAACATATAAGGGTCGGTCTTGGCGAGATTACGCGCCATGAGGTTGTCAAGAGTGACATAGGTTCGGTTTTGTCCTTCGGCCAAATGCCTGAGCATAGTGGTTTTCCCGACCTGACGGGCTCCTGTCACAAGAACAGCTTTGAAAAACTCGTCCATGCGGGAAAACTTACGTTCCAAGCTTCTTTTTATATATCTCATGACGCCCCCCGTAATCTATGATATTATAAACCGCATATTACAATATCATAGATTACGTTGATTTGTCAAACTAACGCGGTCTTCGGCCGCGTTAGTAGAGGCAGCTTTTGTCGTAACTATTTAGCAGGAGTATATGTGAGCTCACAATAGCAGTCCAATAATGCAGCGTTATAGAGAGCATTCTGCGAGAATAAACCCCTTGCAGCATTTGATGGCTGCGAGGGGTTTAGTTTAGGTTTTGACTTGCAGCCAGCTCCAAGAGCAGGATAAGCTCTATGTTTTGACTTGCAATTGTTTACAGTTTTTTCCCGCAGTCCCTTATTAGGGAGTGTTGCCAATTTTCAAACACGACCTAATCGCTCAATGCTCCGCTTGGGTACAAAAAAACTGCGTCGCAGTTGGCGTCACGGTAGTAAGGTTATAAGTATTTCCCAAATTCTATAAATCGCTATTATTTTATTTGCAGAGAAGTCAACATCGCGTCCGAGACACAAGTTCTCTATAATAATGGTGCCTTCGGATTGACCCTTTTGCTTGTTTTCAGTACACATTTTTATTTTTCATTCTTAAACAGAGTTGATTCAACCAGTCAGAAACCTTTGCAATTAGTGAGTTTATCACCATTACGTTTGTTCAGTGATTATTATCAGCAGCACAAAATATATTTGCTTCTTTTTTAATATTTTGCTTTGTGGCCGCCGAGTTTAGTTTGTTGCTAACTCGACGGCCACCCTCGTTGTTTTCTAATTTTTATTTGTTCTTCGGAATTCTACACTTTCTCTTGCAACCTATTCCGCATCAATCGAGATGGTCAACGAAATATTTCCTATACGTAGTTTAAGGCGGAGCTTGAGTGCACCAATACATTTCCCGCTGTCTTGTTCTCTAAACGCATTTTGGATTACGCTACAGTTCAGAACAAAAAGCAATGCGAAGACTAAAATATCACAATTCATTGTATCCTCCATTTCTAGAGGATGGCTTGCTGAGATTTTATCACTATTTTGTAAATCTTTCAAGATGTTTTTCAAGCATCCGTTTGTTGCGCATATGAATACGCGTTCTATTAATTGTAGGCAAAGAGATGATTTATCCTGTGCGTATACAGTGGATTAAGAAAAACGACAATGCCACTGAAAGCATTGTCGCTCAACGCTTTCAAGAACCCTCGCGTTTTGTCGTTTTCTTTGAAGCTATAAGAATCATGCAAATCTTCACAATCGCGAGTATAGCATGAAATATCTACACACCGATTCCACGGCGGTTTAAGTGTTATGATGATGCCTATGGCTTCACGCAAGATTCAGCGCATCCTTGCATGGTGACGCAATTTCCAGAAATCTCTTTACATTCATTGATAAATTTTTTCTGTACACAAAACCGAAAGGGTGTCCGCGTCCATCTGAGAATGGATTTGCAGTAAAATCACTCATTGTCGAATCAGTGTAAACGATACTCAGTAAAACGTTGGGATAAACCTTTTGAACTAATAAGAAGCCTGAAAAAGGAACTTGTTTACTGTTCTGGCGCACTATTGCTTTGCGGCGATTCCTGCCTATCGGTATTTCGCTTGTCCGCTTATTTCTCGCCCTCGGCAAGACACTCCGTTATTGATGTATTTTCCTGTATGCACCTTTTTTCTTCATTCTGTTCTTGATTTTCATTCTTGAGCATAGATTTGGTATATTCAGCACAGGCGGCTTCAAGAACGTTGAAATCGCAGCAGTTTTTGACCATCAACGGGTCTTTTTTTATTGTAACCGACTCATACACAAACTTTGCTCTGCTATAACTTCGTTGAAATCTTCGCTCATTCGGTCATGACCGAGCAAGCTCGGTCGCGACCCTCATTTCACTCGATTATAAATTGCATTGGCATTTCTGCGGCAGTATTGAAGTTCCATGTCGAGCAGTATTCTATATTTGGCTGAAGGTTCATCGGAAATCCGTTTTATTGAAACAGCGCTGGGCGGCACAGGAATCATGAAGGAGAATCTAATACTCGCAACATCCTTCCCGTTTGCGTCTTTGATGATTATATTGCTGCGCTGCGGTGTTCTGAATGATGATATGGGCGCAAAATAGTCATGGTCATGCACTTTCAGAACAACTCCACAGAGGAATTTCTCATGAGCATTTTCAGCAGAATAATCGACTTTTGGAACTCTGCTGTCATGTGTCAATAGATAAGCAATATACTGTGCGTCAACCTGATAAAAATCTAATTGCTTATCCATAAACACCTCCATAATAATTGAGGGGGCGAATATCGCCCCCTCGAATTATCATTCGCACTTTCGGCGGCGAAGCACCCGAATATATAACTCGCACTTTCGGCGGCGAAGCACCCGGATATATGACTCGCTCTTAACGGCGGCGAAGCGCCCGGATTAACAAGTTCGCAACTCACGTTACAATTTCATTATACGCTAATAATCCGAAAAGTCAACTTCAAAATTATGTAATTGTGTAACTATCAATTGATAAATATCGCATGTATCAAGGACCGTCAGGTCGTTTATCCGTTACGCGTTTGAAAACAGGCCGGATTACGGCAAAATCGACATTTTGTACGGCGCGCGCTCCTACGACGACCTGGTATTCAAAGACGACCTTTTCAACATCTGGCCGGATATGCCAGACACGTCAGTACATGTCACGGTTGACGTCGGTTCGCCCGGTTGGGAAGGGAAAGTAGGCTTCGTACCGCCATATCTGGAAGAATGCGCGTTCTCACCTGAAAACCGGGTGGCTGTCCTCTGCGGCCCGCCTATCATGATAACCATGTGCATGAAAAGCCTTGCCAAGATGGGGTTTGCAGATGAGCAGATCGTGACTACGCTGGAAATGCGTATGCAATGCGGCATAGGTAAATGCGGACGGTGCAATATTGGCAGCAAATTAGTCTGTATTGACGGGCCTGTGTTCACAAAGGCGGAGCTTAATGAACTTCCGGAAGAAATGTGAGCCATGCAATATCAACGCCTTACGCTTAAGCACATCATTGGTTTGGCTGCTCCCCATACGTGGGTAGCCAGCGTGTTCCCCGTGCTTCTCGGCGCCGCGCTCAGCCTCGCTTTGGCGGATACGTTTTCTTTAACAGTATTTATACTTACGTTGATGGGGATGGTTTTGCTCCAATCGTCTGTAAATACGATCAACGATTACTATGATTTCATAAAGGGCAACGACCATGCCGGAAACTCCGACGACCCAAGCGACGCCATACTCGTGTACAACAAGCTGAACCCCAAACACGTAAAGCTTCTTGGCTACCTGTTTATTGCGGCCGCTGCCATGCTTGGCGCGTATCCCGTGCTGCGGGGCGGATTTACCACGCTTGTTATCGCGTTTACAGGCTGCTTTGTCATAATCGCGTACTCTGCCGGAAAGCGCCCGCTCTCCCACCGTCCCGTTGGAGAACTGGTTTCAGGGGGCGTCATGGGGGGTCTTATCACCGTGGCTACGTTTACTGTGTTTACAGGTTATGCAAACAGCGAAGTATACTTGATGTCATTGCCGCTTGTCCTTGCTATCGGACTCATTATGATGGCTAACAACACATGCGATATTGAGCGCGATATGGCGGTGGGCCGCAGGACTTTGCCTGTATTATTGGGCAGAAACCGGACTGTTGCTCTCTACAGGACGGTTGCGGTAATCTGGATGCTTTCAATCGTTGCTGTGGTCGCCGTATGGTTTGGTATGGGCGTTGTTATTACCGTAGTTATGCTTATTGCGTCAACCCCTGCACTGAGGGATATCATGCGGTCTACGCTTGCCCCGGAAAAACGCGCATGGTGCATGGGCGCGATTGTCAAAGCGAACATATGTTTTAATTTATCCTATCTTGCGGGGATTGTGGGATACATATTCTTATGAGAGAGGACTCATATTATGCTAAAGCAGCTTATGATGATAAATGGATTGCGGGAAGATATGGCAGCCGTTGACATGTATATCGACGAGTTTTTGAAAACAGATATGTACAGCGGTGTTATCGCGGAGGTGTTCGACTCTGTTAAGAACACAAGGGGAAAAATGATACGCCCCATGCTGCTGCTGCTTTCCGCCCGGTTCGGATCGGATTACGACCGGGTGCGGGAGCGTCTTTGCAGGCTTGGGGCAATGGTTGAGATAGTCCACATGGCGTCTCTGGTTCACGACGATATAATCGACGATTCCCCCATGCGCCGGGGCAGAATAACTGCTCAGGCGCGTTTTGGAAAAGATGTAGCGGTCTATGCGGGCGATTTTATGATCAGCCGGGTCATCTATCACGCTGCCCGGGAAGATAAAACCAGAGAAGACGTGCTCAGGGTGATAGCCATTCTGGGCAACACAGCGGAGGAGATGTGCAGAGGTGAAATCGGGCAAAAGCTAAGCCGCTGGGATACCGAAATGACCATTGATACATATTTGAAGAACATACGCGGCAAGACTGTGGCCCTGTTCACCGCAGCCGCGAAGATTGGCGCCTTCGAGTCCGGCTGTACTCAGCAGGACATTGACAATCTTGGCGGAGTTGGCGAAAAGATAGGATATTTGTTCCAGATGAGGGACGACCTGTTGGATATAGTTTCCAGTCAGCAGCAGGAGGCAAAACCCGTGCAGAAGGACTTTTCCGATGGAATCTACACAATTCCGGTACTCTATGCGCTTGGCAAAGAAGAATACGGAGGCAGACTGAGGGAAATTGCAAAGATTGACGCCAACGCGGACAACTATAGCCGCTATCTGTCTGAAGTCAGCGATATCGTACACTCAAGCGGCGGAATCAGGTATGCAAGGGCTCGGATAGAAGACTACGCCTCTCAGGCAGCAACGCAACTGACAGCATTGCCGCGAAGAAACGCGACAGCCGCTATTGAAAAGCTGATTGGGTTTTTGTCGTCAGCCGGCGACGTCAAAAAAGCACCCTTAATCTGATGTAAAAAGATTTCTGAAGATAGCTTAAAACACCATGAACACGAACTCTTTTCGCATATGGATCATTAAACGGCAGCCGCTGCTCAAAGCTTGCGTCTGCTGTTTCCTGTCTCAGCCCTGTAAAAATATTACCATTTAAGTAACTGCTCAGTACCCCACTGCTGAAACCTTCAAAGCCTCGTCATTGCGGCCTCCGAGCCGCAATCCCCTCGAAATCCGCGGGGGATTGCGTCCTGAACTCGATTCAGGACCGCAATGACGGGAGGGGGTTCTGAGTAGTTGCCCATTCAAAGCGAAAGCATGGAATTATTACGTCATTAAAACTATTGAATATATATAAGTTTTTTGTTAAGATTAATTGTCACAGTCCAATATCTATATAAAAGATACCGAGATCCATTTGACGTCCACTGAATACAAGCTGCTGTGCCTGCTTGCCCGCAATGCCGGCAAGCTGCTGACACACAACTACATCATCAAAGAAGTATGGTCAAGCGATCTCGATAGCGATACGCAGTCGTTGCGGGTATGCATGGTGAACCTTCGCGAAAAAATTGAGGAAAACCCTTCTCAGCCCTTATATCTGCAGACGCATATCGGCATCGGCTACCGTATGATTTAATTGAAGGACGACATACTATGAAAGCATTCAAAAAAGCCGCAGTACCACTGGCGCTTCTGATGCTCGCGGCATGCTTGCCCCGCCCGGCGGGCGCAAATTCGCCGGGCGCCCCGGACGCCGGGCTCGCAGCCGGACAGCATCTTCAATATGTAGCCCAAAACTATTCCGCGCAGCCCGGCCCGTCTGCCGTACGGCAGCTCTCCCTGAACGGCAATGATGAAGTTAGCGTCATATTAGACGGGAGGCGGATTATTTTTGCCGTCCCCCCAACAATAATAAACGGCAGGACTATGGTCCCGATGCGCGCCATATTCGAAGCAATGGGCGCGCAAATCCATTGGGACGACGCCAGCCGGACCGTACATGCTCAGCTTGGGGGGAACAGGTTGGTTCTTCCGATCGGCAGTACCTCTCCGAGATTAAACGGCGTCGTCATCCCGATAGACCAGCCGGCGGTAATAATTGACAACAGAACGATGGTCCCACTGCGGTTCATTGCCGAATCCTCCGGCGCAACCGTCACTTGGGATGAGGCAAACAGGACAGCGATCATAACCACCAGGTGGCAGCAACCTCCTCCGCAGCAGCAGACGCCCGCCCCTCAGCCACAGGCTCCTCCGCAGCAGCCTCCCGCGCAGCAACCGCCGCCACATCATCAGCAGCCACAGCAGCCGGTGATACCCGAACTGATATGGAGCCGCAATGATCCGCTGCCGGAATACGCGCCTTGGGATCAGCCGCGGTACAGAAATAACAGCCTCCCTTCGCAGCGCGGCATTTCAGCCGGAAGTATTATAACCAACTCAGTGCTTATGCAGGAAATCCAGGCATTCAACGACCGGTATGCCAGCCGCCTGAACAATCCGCCGCCTGAAATGTTTCTGCATAGTTTTGGGTTTTCTCACCCCCCGCTGACCGACAACGACGTCAGCACGAAAAATATGTTTATAAACATTTTTTGCAGAGCTTGGGATAATGATACCTTGAGCCAGGTCATGCCTTTTAATTCCGCATATATACGCGACGTCCTAAACGGTGTTGACATGTATTTTGCCGGCCATTCCGTGGGTATTTCTGTCCGCGGCCATTACTATAGGGAACCGGCGCGCGGCGTCAACCAAATGTTTATCATCTCAAACCATAGTTCGTCCCCAATGGCAAGCCTTCCAACCTATCCTCACGAGGTGGGGCGCGCCCTTGGCCTGAACAGCTCCTTAACCGTCCTGTTCAGCAGTAAATATCAGGGAATCTATGAGCCGCTCAGCAACCGTTGGGCTATTGATTATGCCCCCCATTTTGATTATGCCCTGCATAACACTGTCGGAGGCGAGCTTTTCTGGCGGGCTGCTTTTACTTCAAACAGCGAGTACACCGAGCTATGGAACCGGCACATGCCGGTATCTATGCAGGATGTTGAGAGGGTACGCATGTTGGCGTTTTTAATATTGGAAGGCGATACTTCGCTGTTGCACAGATATCATATGGCAGGCGGCACACTGTCCATAAACGATTTTTCCGATCTGCCCGTGAGGTTTGCCGTTGCCCTCGACCCCTGGATGCCGCATTACCTGACGCCGCAGCAGTACCAGTCCGCCTTACGGCATTTTGGCGACAGGACCCAGATGATACGCAGTATAATTGAGACGGCAGCCATTGCCGAGCAGCTCGGGGTTGTAAACACGTACAGGCATGTTGACGACCTGATCATCCAAAACACTCCGGTAGCAACCGCACAAAGGGAATCGCTGATCAATTAATAGGGGGTGCTGACATGCGCTCTGCACAAAAAAATGATGGATATTACACATATGAGGATTATTGTTCGTGGGATGACGACGAGCGTTTGGAGCTTATAGACGGCAAAATATATGTTATGTCCCCTGCACCTTTACGTATACATCAGAAAATAGTTATGAATTTATCGGCCATTCTGTTTAATTTTCTGAAAGATAAGCCCTGTGAAGTTTATTCCGCGCCTTTTGACGTACGATTGAATGCTGACACTGATGATAATACTGTAGTGCAGCCGGATATCGTTGTAATATGTGACCAATCCAAATTAACTGATAAAGGTTGTGTGGGAGTTCCTGACCTAATAATTGAAGTGTTATCTCCGTCGAGTGTAGTAAATGACAAAGTCGTTAAATTTAAAGCCTATCGTGAAGCAGGGGTTCGTGAATACTGGGTGGTTGACCCGGAAAACAGTTTAGTGTTAGTTAATCTGTTAGATCGGGCTAATTATACAACACACCCTTATTATGGAGACAGCGCGTGTATTTCTGTCAGTGTGCTGGAGGGGTGTGTTATTGATTTAAAGGATGTATTTTATGATAATTTAACTTTATCTCCGGGTAATAATAGACCGGAAAGAGGTATTCTGGAGGGAGTTGAGTTTTGAGTTGAAATCACGAAATAGCAAGGTTAGAATTATTTTGCCCCTGTGTATTCTGGCGTTGCTTGTGGCTGCATATTTTTTGACCAAAAGCCTGACTCCATATTCTACTGAAGCCGGATCCTCAGCGGCGGAATACGCGCTGCTCCCATCGCCCGAGCCTGATCCGTCCCCCGCGCCCGATCCGCAGCCGGCGCCGCCCCCCGACCCGATCCCGGAGCCGGCCCCCGAACCGGAGCCGGAAGTAATCCCGATAAGCGTCCGGCCCGTTCGGATGAACATACCGGCTCTTTCGCTTGATTATGAGATCCGTGATACGGGACTCGACGATTCAGGTGCAATGGAGATCGTACCGGAGCTGGAAATAATCTCTTGGCTGAGAGTAAGCCCAATACCGGGCAATGACGGCAATGCCATTTTGGCCGGACATAACAGGTGGTCCGGCCGAAACAGTCTGCTCTATACTCTGGACTTTCTGGAGATAGGCGATATCATGGAGCTTGAATATGAGGACGGGTCAATAGTACGGTTCATGATGGAAAGCGTCTTTGTTTATGAACTGGCAACCGCTCCGGCGCGCCGGATCATGTACGGCGGCGGAGAAGCAAGAGTCACGCTTATTACATGCAAACCGCCATTCAACCCGGCCACCGGCACAAGCGATAACCGCATTGTAGCTGTTTTTAAGGAAGAAAGCGTCTTTGTAATACCCGATCCCCCAATCACGCCCTTTCCGCCTGTAGAGTTAACGTAGACTAAATCGTAGACTAAATTGTTTCCGCCCCTTGCGCATTGCGAGTGTTTCTGGTATAATGCCATTACTTTAGGGCATGTTTGAAAACTCCTCGCCCTGGAAATATCAAAAACATTAGGAGGAAAATATATGAAAAAAAGCATTGGAACAATTGCCGTTGTTGTCGTACTCGCATTTTCTTTGCTGCTCCCGGCAATGGCCTTCAACCAAGAGTTCATCGCCGATGAGCTAAACGCCCTCGGGCTTATCCGAGGCACAGACGATGGCTATGACCTTGAAACACCGCCGACAAGGGGCCAGGCGGTTGTTATGCTCATTCGCCTTCTCGGGCTTGAGGATGAGGCTCTGGGCGGTGGCCGCGCCCATCCGTTCGGCGACGTCCCCGGCTGGCTATCGGACTATATTGCGTTTGCCTATGAAAACGAGCTTACGGCAGGCGTGACGCCGACTACGTTCCAGCCGGACGATCTTTGCACCGCTCAGATGTATGTGACGTTTGTCCTCCGCGCTCTCGGCTATGACGACTCCGCGGGAGACTTTACTTTCGCGGAAGCCATCCCCTTTGCCATGAGTGTCGGAATTATCGACAGCGAGCTTGCCGCCGGTTCTTTCCTGAGAAACGAATTGGTCGCCGTATCCTACCTTGCCCTCTCAACCGCGCCGGTTGGCGGCGAGTATGACTCTTTGCTCGAAAAACTTGTCAGTGACGGCGCTATTGACATGGCCGCCGCTATGCCGGTGCTGGAGCGGTTCAGTCTTTATGAAGAGTTCTCACTGGTCGGGTCTGAGCTTGATGATGAGACGAAAATCGCTATTGACGTCACGATGGATATGGACATGGGCATTCTCGGTTCGGTCGCGGCCCGGATGGGTATGTCCATGATTATTGAAGGGTACGACATCTTAGCCTCGGTAGACATGACCGCGGAAATGGCGGGCATTGAAATTGATATGGAAATGTACATTTACGATGGATATGTCTATGTCAGCGCCGACGGGGAAAAGTTCAAAATGGACGCCGGGCTTGCAGGCATAGAGGACATGCTCGCATTGGCTGAACTCGGAGAAATGACGCTGAACCCTCTCTACCTGATCAAGAATATCACAAAAAGCACGTCCGGTGATCTCACAGTGTTTACCATCACTTTTGTTGACGGCTTTATTAACGCCGCCATGACGGAGGCTATGAGCGCCGCGGGCAGTATGCCTGCTGATCTTGGAATAGATATGGACATCAGTATTCCTGAAATGAGGATTTACGCGGATTCCTCCGGCGCGATAAGAAGAATTGGATTTGCGATGGACATGGTGATGGATGATTTAGGCGTGAGCGTGGTTATGGATATTGTGATTACTGCCGTCGGCGACGCCGTGACGGTCACCCTGCCCGACGACTTGGACGAATATATTCTTATTGACTAACTATTCATAAGCAACGCCGCCTTTTTCCGCAATACATCAGGGCTGTCGTTCACGATTTGTCAAAATCGTGAGCGGCAGCCCCTTGAGCGATAGGAATGCAAAAAATAGCCCCATTCCGGTAAGGTCTTCGGTAGGCTCTGACCTGTATCTTCTCAATTATTTGCTTAAAAGAAAGGATATATACTAGTACTTCATTTTCAAAATAACCCCACATACTTGCGCCGCCTTTTTCCGCAATACTTCGTTGCTCATCGGTTAAATACCAACGGTTATTCGCCCTCTTCGCGCCTT
>Ga0099364_10009496_pt1 | contig 13493 bp, 11 predicted proteins | sample TergutTh196P3_FD_73070 | JGI IMG/M metagenome (GOLD analysis project Ga0099364, IMG submission 73070) | Microcerotermes parvus P3 segment gut microbial communities from Pointe-Noire, Republic of the Congo - Th196 P3 | ecosystem: Host-associated > Arthropoda: Insects > Digestive system > Gut ...
CGCAACCCGTTGCCTATCATACCATCACGCAAAAGATGTGCAACAAACTAAGGCTGACGCCATGCAGCATCATCCTGCATTACACAAACTATGACCTGACGACCACTTTCTACAGCGGTAACAGCCGTTCGACGATCGCCTGCGCCATGCTGCCGTTTACGGACGGGCAACGCGACCTTTACCTGCCTGACGAAGTGACGCCGATGATTGGCGAGATCATCCAAAACATGAGACTCAACCGTCAGATTTTAAAGGGAAAACGTCCGAGCCGCGCTGTGAAATCCATCGAAACGCTTTCCATTAACCAGTGTTTGCGCATGGGCAAATGCTTTATCGAAAAAACGGGAGGCGACATCACGGACGAGTTGAAACGCATGATGCTGACCATCAAACACGAAAAATGCGCCGTAGCCGAAATGTACATCAACCTCTCCGACCCCGCCGCACCAACCGCCTATCAGGCAGCGAAGAAATTCAACTTTTTCTGCACCGGCCTCTTACCCCAGTCCGACCGGGGCGATTATTTAGTGATGGAATGTCTGATGAACGATGTCGTTGATTATGACGCCATTAAAACGATTGAACCCTTTACCGGCCTGTTGAATCAAGTCCGTAAATTCGACCCGAATGAAAATTAAAAAATATCCTATATGAACCTCTACATCAGAAATTTAAACGATCCCGACGTCAAAGCCCCCGACCCAAGTCTGACGTCATTGGAACAACTGTGGGCGCTCGAACAGCCTTTCGATCAGGCCGGTAGCGAACCGCTTTTTGTGGAAGCCGTGCGACAGGTAACACAGTATCACTACGACCGAAATTCGTTTTACAAGACATGGTTAGACCAAAACAGTTTCAAACCTTCGTCTGTACAAACAATTCAAGACATCGAAAAAATCCCCTTTATCCATGCCAATTTTTACAAGACGCATGTCGAAAAAACAGCCCAAGAGGAAGATATTGTGCTTCAACTGACCTCGTCAGGAACCACCGGTCAGAAAAGCCGTATGTTTTACGACGCATGGACCATCTTTTCGTCCGACAAATCAGCAGATACCCAATTCGGCTACTACGGCTTGATCACCGGCGAACCGGTCAATTTCCTGCTCTACTCATACGAGCCTGCCGAAAATGTCAATATGGGTACGTTGCGCACGCGCCAGATGATGCGCCGCTATGCCCGCGAAAACGCCTTGACATACGCGCTGAAATATGCCGGAAACGGTCACGAGTTCGATTTGTTTGGTTCCATCGCCGCCATGTTAAAGTATGGAGAAGAAGGACTTCCCGTTCGTCTGCTGGGTTTTCCCGCCTTTTTGTACTTCACACTGGAACGGATGAAAGAGATGGGTTATCCCCCCTTGAAATTACACCCCTCATCATTGGTGATGATGGGCGGCGGATGGAAAGGCTTTGTAGACAAACAACTCACTTCCACACAATTTCGCGCATACATCCACGAACGCCTCGGCTTGCCCGAAACCTGCTGCCGCGAAAGTTACGGCGCAGTCGAACACGGCGTTGCCTACATCGATTGCCCGAACCATCATTTTCACGTGCCAATCTACAGTCGCGCCATCATCCGCGACGTACGCACCCTCGAACCACTCCCTTTCGGCAACCCCGGTTTTATGAACGTGATTTCCCCCATGAACACCACCGTCCCCGTCGTCAGCCTGCTACTGGGAGACATGGCAGTCATGCACGAAGGAAAAACATGCGGCTGCGGCGTCGAAACACCCTGGTTTGAAATCCTTGGCAGAGCCGGCACAAGCAAAAATAAAAGTTGCGCCATCGCCGCCGCCGAATTAATTATGTCACGGGGACTTGTGCCGTGAAGGCTGATAATTACATGGGAGCAAAATGACCTCCCGCAATCGCCTTACAGGAGGAGATTGCAAACCGGTGAATGCAGTGCTGAATATGTTTGGCGTCGGACAGGAATCGACGGCGTCATCATCAATGCTGAACGAAATCCGAGTAGCGATAGCCTCGCTTTTTGGACGACCCTGTTGAACAGAGAGGGGAAGACGCCAAGAAAATCATCGAAGCCACAACGTTCAATCTGCCGCAAGATGCAGAATTATTATCACAAGAAATACCGCTATAGTAATCCATTCGCACGACGCCATTTTTTACCTCGTGGCGTAATACAAAAAAATAGAAATACCAGACAAGGTATTGTGATAAAAGACAGTACAAATATTGCTTCCATTATTTACCCTCCTTATTTTTACTTATTAATATTAATCCTGATAGCTATGTCGATATTGATGCCATAACACCAAAACCATAAATAAAAAATTTATGGTCTCCAAAATCTTTAAAAAATGAAGATATTACAATACCCGTAAAAACATATTTTGATATGTCTATCAGATAATTACCTAATTTTTCCTTCCACATAAGCATTTATTTTAAAAATGATTCGGCAAAGATAATAAAAAATATTTATCCTGCCACGAGAAAAGAAAATTATTTTATATGTCAGGTTTCTGACCTCCATTTTACTGCCAAAATTAATAGAATGTTTCATCGCTTGGTTCAAGAGGGGATTCTTCGGAATTAAGTAAAGAAGGGGTAATTGAATCTTTGGGGGCGATGGCGGTCGAATCCAATAATGAGATAGCGATGGAATCTAATAGCGTGATGTTGATAGAATCTAATAGCGAGGTATTGATAGAATCAATTAATATGATTGAGGCAGAATCTAATGGGGTGACGGCGATGGTGTCTTCCAACTGGAAGAAGTTGCGTCGCAGGCTATCGGGGAGTTCCATGCGAGGACGGCGTACAGGTTGTCGCAGCTCCATGCTCACGATTTCCTGAATGCTTTGGCGCAGTTTTTCGTCCATTTCTCGTCGGAGATTGATGCTGGTACTGTCCAAGTCTTTTTGATGGGTTACGGTGAACAAATCTTTATACTTAGCTTTACCCAGACGGATTTTCATATCGTCGGGCATACCTGAAATGTTCAATCCTAACTTGAACGGAACGGGTGATTTGAGTACCGTAATGTGATAATCGAACGACATATCGAGATTTTGCGTTCCTCCTACGGCCACATTGTATCGGTCAATGGAGAGCAGGAAGGGGAAAATCATCAGTTTCTCATCGTCTAAAATCATTTCGACGGACATACTGTCTATCCGGTTTTTATTTTTGTTCTTGAACATCAACTTTTTGGATATTTCCGAAAAAGATTCGCCGTCAAGCAACACTAAATCCTGACCGCTGAGAAAACATGAAGCGGTAGTTTCAGGAAGGTTTACGTTCATCAGGGAGTCTAATTCGGTAACGGCTGTAATGTTGCAGTCAATGACGCCTTCGAAGGATGTGAGCATAGGCGCCATTTCGACAATGATAGGTAGCGCATCGATGAGTTCTTTCAGATTGATGCGTCTCATCCCAAATTCAACGCCCAGATGGGCGCCTTTGGGGTCAGGGGCTTTGTAGACCATCGTGACCGTCGTGCTGCCTACATCGGTATTCAGCGAGAGACGGGGAAGTTGAATGGCCTGATCGCGCAGAATGATTCTGCCTCGTGCATTGCGGATGTTGATGTTACTGTATTTAGCATTACGGATGCGGGCATTAAATTCAATATCTAAATTACCCGGTATCACAAAAATGCCGGCGGTTAAGGTCGTATCGACTTCCAACAGGTCAGTATCGCTGTCTTCAAGTATCATTTTCGATATGGAATCTTGCTCCGAAGCGCTTTTGACAGCATAATCCGACCCGGCTACCGCTGCCCTGATCAGTTCGTTGAAATCTATAGAATCGGCATCGAGGGTCATTTTGGCAGTGATTTTCCGGTTATACATCAGCGCGTTGCGGATGCCTTCCACTTCGCCGTTGAGCGATAAATCGGATTGGCCGATGCGTACCTTCGCTTTGGTCACGTTCAGCGTGTCGCCGGTAAAACTGACGTCTGATTCGCCCATACGCATTTGAACAGGGAAATATGGCGTGCGAATACCCATTTCGCCGGAAGTAAAACTGCCGGATATGTTCCATTGGCGTATCAGGTCTTTCGTCTCTTGCGATTCGATTTGGAAAGCGAGGTTGGTAGCAGGATTCAAACGACTTTGGCGTAGTGAATCGCGTGCGGAACCATCGATTCGCTGACGTTCCGGTCTTTCCGTTGGCGCCAATCGTTCCACTTGTCCGGTTTGATCCGTCCTTCCTATCCTTCCCGTTCGCTGAGGCAGTTTTGTTAATTTCATCCTGAGATTTGCTTTGCTGACAAATCCTCCCATATTATATGCCCTCGCGCGCATAGAATCTATGGTTATATTGGCGTTTATTTCCGGTAGATGCGGAAGATCACTTCTGGGACGCATATTGACGCCGACCGATAGTTGTTCGCCGTTGATACGAATAGAATCGCCCATGAGCAACCGTATATTATTGATGCGCGAACCGACGGTAATGGGCACAATGGAGACTGTGTCTTTCGGTTCGACAGTGGAAAGGAGCATACTGAGACGACTTGAATTGGCTATCATCTCGTCTTTATAGTTCAGGTTGAGCGTATCTAACACAATCCTGCTACGAAGTAAATTTTCGATGATGCGTTCTCCGACGCTGTCTTTGGTATGCGTCCCCAGCGTCATTGAGGCGTTATTGGCATAAAATGTGATTTGTTCGGCTTCATGATTGAAGGTAACGTCTTTGATATGAACCTCGCCGTTTGCATTGATTTTTCCATAGTTAAAGTCAATAATATCATCTAAAAGACACTGAACGGTAACGTCTAAGTCGATTTGCCCTCCTATGTTCATGCCTTCAATCGGCAGATGTTGGGATAGTTGCGAAAAATTGATGTCGGCTTTCGTATGTGCTTGAATGGAGGGTTTTGTCAGCAGGTCGTCGAACTCGCCCTGTGCCGTCAGTTTGGATGAGGCAGTCTGTAAATACAGGTTATTGAGTTTGAGCGACGACGGTTGCTCGCCCGAAAAGTCGAGCAGGGCGCTGCAATCTACATCCAAATCTTCGAGAAAAGGTCGCTTGGGATATCTGACCGAAGCTAATGTGCCATCTATTAGTTTCATAGACAGCGCGATTATTGGATAACGGTTTTTTCCCAATTGTCCGCTGAGTTTACCGCTTGTCTCTACTTTTCCGCCTGCGATGAGTTTGGTTGGGATATCGGACAGATGTTCGGGAACCATTTTTACAAGATCTTCGAGCGATGAGGCGTTCAAACTAAACTCAAGGTCGACCTCGGTTGCGCTCCTTAGGCTGTCTTGTTGCAATATGCCCTGGGTACGAAATTCTAATGTGCCGATTTGGAGCGCGCCTCTTTCTATCGTCAGCGTTTTTAATAACCGGTCGCGCACCAATGTAGTACGCAAAGAGAAAGGCAATGCCCGCGAAAATGTGTTCCCCTGATAATGGGAAGTGATGCCGGAAGTGCGGACACTGAGGCTCAAATTTGCCTGCTCTTTAGATAGATTCCCCCTGAGACGCACATTCAGGCTATCAACCATAACGAATATATCCTCCTGTAAGTCGTCGTAGGTGATGTTGACATTGCTCAAACGTATAGATTTAATATTCAACTCCGGCATCACAAAAGCCCTGCTTCCCCCATTTCCCCCATTTTCTTCCCCCATTTCCCCCATTTCCCCCATTTCTTCCCCTTCTTCCCCCATTTCCCCTTTTTCCCCCCCCATTTCCCAAACATCCCAATTCACCCTCCCCAACGTGTCGATATATGCGTAGATATCCGCATTTTCCAATTCAATCCGTTGAATGATCACCTGTTTCCGCGAGAAATAAGCAATCGGATCGATGGTCGCCGTGAACGATTCAAACGCCAGCAATGTATCGCTTTCAGAAGAAATACTGCCGTTCTGCAACCGTATCCCCAGATCGGGGAATGTACTGAAAAAAGTAATGTCAACCGATTCGCATTTCACATTGCCGCGAATATAGTCTTTACTCACATCCAATAAGATAGGCGTAATTTTTTCTGGCGTGACAATCATGTTCAGCGCGACGGCTATCCCAACCGTCAAAAGCATTATTATTCCCAATAAGCCTAATCCTACTCGGAATAAAATACGCCTCACCGTCCTCTTTTTTACCTCTTTCTTTTCCATGTCGTTTTTTTTCAACCGTGTCTTTGCGATTACAAAGGTCGCAAATTTTTTGTATACAAACAAAAAAAAACACTACCTTTGCCCCCGTTCAACAAAAGAAAATAAATATGAATGAATTAAAAAAATATGGCATGACCATGATATTGCTGCTATCCCTCTTTGCAGTAACGAAGGCACAGGAATCAGCAGGAAAGACGAAGAAAGAACAATCCAAAGACAAGTTCTCCTTTGGCGTGTTGCCCTCCATCGCTTTTGACGCCGATTTAGGGTTTCAGTACGGCGGTCTAATGAGTGTTTATGATTACCGCAAACCGGTAGAATATCCCGATTACCGCCAAATGTGGAAATTGGAAATATCGCGGTTCACGAAGGGTTCTGGCATTAATCAGTTGTATTATGACGCTAAAAACATGTTGCCTAACCGGTTGCGCTTAGTGGCTAATCTGGCTTATCTGACCGAGCAACGGTTGGATTTTGCCGGATTCAACGGGTATGAAAGCCGGTTTAATCCTAATTTTATAGATGATTCACCGGCAGACGGCTATTTGACGCGCGTTTTTTATGGACACGGACGAAAGCAGTTCCGTTTCAATTCGGAGTTGATAGGACGGATGCCTTGGGAACATTTTTACTGGTTGGGCGGTATTGGGGTCATTCATACCGATGTGGCGAAAGTGGATGTCAACAAACTGAATAAAGGCGTTTCTGACGACAAGAAACTGCCGCTCACTCAGCCTACGCTATACGATAAATACGTAGAATGGGGCATCATCCCGGAAGATGAAAAAGACGGCGGCTTCTCCAACTATTTGAAAACAGGGCTTTTATATGATACGCGGGATATTGAGGCGAATCCTTCGCGCGGTATTTGGACGGAGGCTTTAGTCGTTTACGCGCCAAAATTCTTTTTCAACGACAAGGTTAATTATTGGAAGCTTTCTGCTACATATCGCCAATATTTTACGCTGGCGCCCCGAAAATTAATCTTCGCCTATCGCTTGATGTATCAAGGCACGATTGGCGGAAATACGCCTTTTTACATGCAGCCCTTCATGATCAACGCATATTCTCCGATCACTAAATTAGACGGGTTAGGCGGCGCTAAAAGTATTCGTGGCGTCATTCGCAACCGCGTAGTGGGCGATGGCTTTGTTCTGGGCAATGCAGAACTCCGATGGAAGGTGTTTAATACAGTGATTGCCAAACAGAATGTTTATCTGGGCTTAAACGCTTTTTATGATGCCGGTATGGTGGTTAAAGAAATAAAATATGACAGGTCGCGTATCCCCGCAGACGAAAAGGCGCTCCATTTCAATGCCGATTTTCTCAATAAAGATGGATTGCACTCAGGAGCAGGGCTGGGTTTGCGCGCTGTCTTGAATGAGAATTTTATTTTAGCGATAGACTATGGCTTACCGCTCAAAAAACAGGATGGCGACAAAGGCGGACTGTACATTTCACTCGGCAACCTCTTTTGATAACCACAAAGAACACAAAGAACACAATTTTGTGCCCTTTGTGCATTCTTCTTTGTGCCCTTTGTGGTAAAAAAAATGATTACATATTCATATAATACTCCGGCGGAATCAATTGCACATCATCCTCTATCCCACCAAATCCTTCCGGCTGACCGGTAAGCAACAACGGAATAATACGATTCTCCGGAATTTGCGCGCCCGGCAGTTTGCTTTGATCCCAAAGCGCATACGTACCGCACCATGCCTCTGCATCCCCTACCAAAGATGCTCCGAGTCGCAAACAGAACCTGCTACTATCTTCACAAATAGCGCCTATAAACTCCCGGTTATCTTCTGGAATACATTCCAGCTTCCTCTTATTCAGTTTGATAGATATGAAAAAGTTATTCTCCAAACCTAACAGCTTGGCTACTTTCCCAAGCGTACCCCCTGAATCGGTGTTATTATTAAAAGTTTCCCTCATTTCCGCTATGCGGTCGACCGTTTTATTGAGCCAGTCAATGTCGTAACGGTGCGCAGCGTCTTTTGCATAAAGAAACACGATACCCGCGCCGTCCTTGTTTTTCGGATTGGCTTTGAACAGAGTATAATGCGCCTGTACCACTTTGCCCCATACCAATTCCGCCTGTTCCAACTTCGGCTTTTTCTTTTCAGACAGATTGTTAAATTTGGCGACGTCTTCTACAAATGGGTCGCCTAAGTGAAGACCGTTTTTGTAGATGTCTAATTTATCCAAAGCAATAGAATCGTTAAACGCCTTAAGCGCTCTTTGCTTTTCTTCAAAAATCACACGATGTTCCGACATGTCCATGCCTTTTCGCTCGCAATCTTCAATTTGTTCGAGGGTTAAATTGTCAGCCCATTCTTGAATGGCTTTCTCGTTCATTTTTGATAAAATTCCCATAATATTAATGTTTTAAAGGGTAAATATATATGTTAATCAGTTCAATTTTAAATCATTCAATATTTGCTGTGCGGTTGCAAAATTATCGTACAGGTCATGTAGCGCTTCGCCCGATGTGAGTGAAGCAGCGCCTAACGTAAGAAATCCTTCGGGCATTGCTACAGCAAAATAAAAAGTGTTGGCGTTGAACGAAAGCATGATGTCGCGGTTGTACTTTTTCTTTAACTCGGTCATGCGTAACATCATTGCCGGCGTCAGCACATATCGCGCCGTAATTTCGTCGCTGGCATAGACGGCAAAATAACGCTCAAACTCGACGTCTTCTAACGTCACAAGTTTGTTGCCGCCAACATTTTTCAACGCCTGAATGTTTTTTGCCAAGTAGTCGAGCTTGCTCTCTAAATGGTCGGGCAAAACAACGACCGAACCGTTGATCTTCTTTTCTAACTGCGCATCGGCAAACATCCCACGAAAATTGCCGGAAATATTTTCTACCCGCTTGGCAAAAAGACCTCTGAACATCATTTGAAATATCATCAAAAAACTGCCGATAGAAGTGCGCATCAGCCAACTCTGTTTCCCCCGATGAATCGCCATATCCCGCACAGTGATTCTCCGGTTGCCGTTTTCAAAAATGACAATCCCGTAGGAATATCCCGTCGTTTCACGGCTGTCTATGCCTCCAAAAAAATTGCTTTTCGTCAATAGGGACGTCGCCACTTCAGACGGCAAAAGGGCTATTTTTGCATCCGGGAACATGGAACGAAATATACGCCGTATGGATTGTTGCTCCGCCTCTGTATATTTTCTGAGAGACGCGCTTAACCCTAAACCACCTATCGTGATCAAAACAAACAAAGGAGCAATGATTATCAGCATTTTATATTGCTCAAAAAAGGTCGGGTCGGGATTCAGCGTATAGAAAAACGACGTATCGCCGCCTGAATACACGATGACTTGCATCACTGCAATGCCTAAAAAATAAAGCAACGCCCCACCGTAACAAAACGCGCGGAAAATACCGATTCTCCGGCGATTACGCTCTGCTTTCTTGAGCGTAAGATGGAGTTCCTGCTGTAACTGCTCGATTTTTTCGTTCATTATCTTCAACTTTTAAATAAAGATTTTACGTCTACATTCGCCTTTTCGCTTTCAGGAATCGTAATCAATGCGTAGGGCTGATATTTCTTCATGGAAGCAATCAGGTTGGATGGGAACATCTGCACATAGTTGTTGAAATCTACAACGGCCGCATTGAACGTGCGCCGCGCCGCCTGTAACTGGTATTCCATCTCCTCGATACTGTCCATCAGGCGGGTGAAGTGATGGTCGGCTTTCAGTTCGGGATAGCGCTCTACAGCCACTCTGACGTCGGCAAGCGCTCTCGATAGCTCAGCGCCTAATTGCATCTGCTCGTGTTCGTTGCCCGATTGCTGCATTTGTGCGCGCAGTTCGGCAATTTTGACAAGGGTAGCATTTTCGTGTCCCATGTAGTTTTGTACCGCAGCTACCAAGTTAGGAATCATATCGTTACGCTGTTTGAGCATCACGGAAATGCTGCTCTCGGTTTGCTTCACGCGGTTGTTTTTGGCTACAAATTTGTTGTAGGTTACCACGAACCATAGCGCAATGACGCCGATTGCTACTACAATAAAAATAGAAGTTGTTGTCATATCTGTCTAATTATTAAAATATTAATACATATCATAGTGTAATTTTTTAATCCCCGCGAGGAAATTAATTTGCAAATATACGAAATAAAAACCAAATATAGCTGCAAAAAAAGAAAAAAAACATAAATAACTTACTTTTCTTCTTTATCCCGTCAGGGATAAAATATTTTCTCTCCTTTTTGTTCCCTATAATAAAGGAAAGTTGTACTTTTGCACAAATAATATCAAATGTAAATAATATGATACGAACACAGAAAATTTTGATAAAAATTGGGCTTTGCATCGCGTTATGTAGCCCTCTTTGGCTCCTCTCGGCACAACAGAGACAATCGAGAGGCCCGTCAAGACCGATCGAAGCATGGGTGACAACCCCCGACCGCTCCCAGCTTTTTAGTCGGCAAACTGAATCGTTAGCCTTCACGAACGATAGCCGCGGAGGAGGCGTCCCCATCGTGATTGACGAGCAACACTCCATGCAGTCCGTAGACGGTTTCGGGTTTGCATTGACCGGCGGAAGCGCCGAACTGATGATGAAAATGAGCGCATCAGAACGCGCCAAACTCCTAAAAGACCTCTTTGATACAGAAGGAGAGGCGATTGGCGTGAGTTATATCCGATTGACTATTGGAGCATCGGATTTGAACAGTTTCGTTTTTTCATACAACGACCTGCCCGAAGGTGAAACGGATTTCCCATTAGCCAAATTCGACCTTGGACAAGATAAAAAGGACGTCATCCCCATTATGAAGGAGATATTGGCTATCAATCCCAATATCCTAATCATGGCTTCTCCATGGTCGCCGCCCGTTTGGATGAAAACTAACGGTAAGGTTAAAGCCGGTTCGCTCAAAGAAGATTGTTATGATGTCTATGCCCGCTATTTTGTAAAATATATACAGGAGATGAAAAAAGAAGGCGTCACCATTGACGCCATCACTATCCAAAACGAGCCGATCAATGCCAACAATACGCCCAGTATGAGAATGAACGCTGCAGAGCAGACCAATTTTATCAAAAACAACCTTGGCCCGGCGCTCAAAACAGCTAACTTATCTACCAAAATCGTACTGTTTGATCATAATCTCGACCGCCCAGACTATGCACTCACCATCCTGCGAGACCCCGAGGCGGCACAATATGTAGACGGATCGGGATACCATCACTATGGAGGCGATATGAGCGCCATGACCCTGCTACACAATGCCCGCCCCGACAAGCATCTTTACTTTACCGAACAAATGGTTACTGAACGACCCGGCAGCGCCCAAATTGCGATTGTAGCACAGGTAAAACGCATGATTATCAACGTAACGCGGAACTGGAGTCGGAATGTGATCCTCTGGAACTTTGCAGCCGACCCTAACAACGACCCGCATACCGACGACGGCGGTTGCCCAATGTGCCAGGGTGCAGTAACCCTCGACGGCGACAACGTAACCCGTAACATCGCTTATTACGTCATCGCCCATGCTTCAAAATTCGTTCGCCCCGGTTCGGTGCGAATAGCATCTACGAACAGAGGCGATCAGTCGGTCTTTCTCACTACCGACGAAGAACAGCGGGAAATCGTGCGAGTAGCTACTATCGAAAACAACGACGCCCTGCCAAACGTCGCTTTCCGAACCCCCGATGGAAAAATAGTTCTTATAGTAGCCAATGACAGTTGGTCAACAGGCTCATTCAGAGTGCAGTATAAAGGACAAACAGCAAACATCCGCCTCCAACCCGGCGCCGTCGGAACATATATATGGAACACCGAATAAAAAGTTAGAATTTACTCATTTCTCACTCGATTTAATGTGTATTTTTATTTTTTTGATTGCCCAATCATAATGACTTGAAGTTGTCGAAACACAATAAGCGCCCAACGTTGATGACCCTGTCCAGGCAAATGCTTTTTTAGCAAATAATTCATCATTGGAAAAGGTTTCAATCAATGCCAATACATCGTGATGGCTTTCTTTTAGCCTCTTTTTGGCATCCATCAATGGCGTATCTTGATGTTTTTTCCATATTTCGACATTCATGGCGGGATAGGTTTTCCAATTATACGATTCAGGCAAAAAAGGCTTTACTGCGCCGTTGCGGTTGGCATTCACCCAATTCAGCAATAATTGATGCCATTCGTACAAATGCACAAGCACATCGCGCACATTTTTGTCCCTGCTCCAATGTGCTTCCTTGCCTGCCGCTGCCATTTCGCTGCCAAACGCGGCGTTTTGTTGCTCATCACTCATCGAATCAATGAGTTTCCATAACTTATCGAATTGCTCATTTGCGGCAATTACCAAATCTGTTTTTGTTGTTGCTCTTGACATAATATTTTTATTTTAATGGTTTTACAGGTACTCTCAATACCGTTTTTAACTTCGATACGTCCGTTTTTCGCGGGTCGGAAAGGTATATTTCGTGATGCCGTCGCGTTTCACTGATGTCGCTTTGCATACCATTCTGGGTGATAAAATCATTCATCAGCTTCAGCGTTTGCGGCTCATCGTCATAAGCGCCAACATGCAGGCACTGTACGCACAAACCCTCTGTTATCTTCAGAAATTGCGCTTTTTGAGCGTCAATCAGTTTCTTTTTCGCAGCTTCATTGCAAGCCCATTCAAAAACCTTCTCATCAACAAATTCCGGCAAGCGTATCAACGACAGCCAGCAATAGTGGGATTTATCCTGAAAAGCAAACTCTTCATTATTGTCTAACCACCAGAAACCTTCCAAAGGCGGGACGACATAATCAAAATAGCCGTCAGGCGTATAACTGCCCTTTTTGCTCATTTTGATCGTGTATTGAATGGCGTATAAAAGGGGTATAGCCTGCTGATATTCACCGTTTTCGTCGTTTGGATTGCCCCTGCCTTCAACGGCTACAAACTGCATTTCAGGAACATTCACCATTACAGGCGTCGTTTTGGGCATATACAATTCCTTATTCTCTTTTTTAAAATCTATTACTTTTTCCATGTCTATCTTTATTTAATAGGTATAAAAATCTTTGTCAGCAGGTTTTCTTCTTTCGTGTCGCGGGGGCTGTTCAGGTATTCCTCGAAAGCCATGCCGTGACGCAGCGCATAAGGGAAACTGATGCTAATGTTGTTGTATAACTCCTGAAGCCCCGAATAACAGCCCATGAGGGTATAAACGGCGTATTTTCCCCGCCGCAGTTGAATCGTTCCGAAAGCCCCGACGGGAACAATCTTTTTTTGCACCGAAGCACAGGCATAAAAACGGCACTGTTTGGATAACGTTACATTCGGGTCGTCAAAACTTATTCCGATAAGGCGGGTTTCATGGGAAAACGCCTGATTGTTTTCCAAAAAACGAA